>ERZ1034882.7-NODE-7-length-258890-cov-10.680596_pt1 | contig 258890 bp, 237 predicted proteins | sample MGYA00520606_ERZ1034882 | MGnify/ENA primary metagenome ERZ1034882 (study PRJEB33766, sample SAMN09781726) | gut metagenome | biome: gut microbiome | host: Homo sapiens | place: Madagascar | study: EMG produced TPA metagenomics assembly of the PRJNA485056 data set...
CTTTCAAAATGTGAAACTCGTTTACAAAACGGGAATCTCGGATGACTATTGAGCCCTTAGAGGGCAGCCGGCAGCCGGCTGCCTTCGTTCATGTCATATAGAGTGTAATTCATGCACAAAAGCCCCATATATAGTAGAAAAGGAGTATGATTATTTTGGGAATATGGCGCATGGAAATGGGGAGCGTTCAGTCGCTGTCTGTTTTCAGGTACTGATACATATTTTTGAGCGCATTTTTCTCGAGGCGGGAGACCTGTGCCTGTGAGATATGGATTTCATCGGCAACTTCAATCTGTGTCTTCCCCTCAAAAAAGCGCAGCTTGATGATCCGTTCATCCCGCTCATTCAATCGGGAGAGTGCATCATTTAATGAGAGATCCTCGATCCAGTTTTCCTCCTTGTTTTTCTTGTCGGAAATCTGATCCATGACGTATAGGGTATCGCCACCGTCCGTGTAGACCGGATCAAACAGGCTAAGAGGTGTCTGGATCGCATCGAGTGCATAGACGATGTCTTCCTTCGGGATTCCGCTTGCTTTTGCAATCTCATCGAGCGTCGGTTCTTTCTGCGAGGTGCGGGCAAGCTGCTCTTTGGCCTGCATCGCATGGTAGGCAATATCGCGCAGGGATCTGGGGATGCGATACTGGGTGTTGTCTCTGAGGAAGCGGCGCAATTCCCCAGAGATCATTGGCACTGCATAAGTGGAAAATTTGACGTTTAAGGTTACATCGAAATTATCGATCGCCTTCATGAGTCCGATGCAGCCGATCTGAAACAGATCGTCCATACTTTCGTTGTGATTGCGGAAACGTTTGATCACGGAGAGGACGAGTCGGAGATTTCCTTTGATATAGGTCTGCCTTGCCTCCTCATCACCGGCGCGGATCCTTTCAAATAATGCCTCCTTTTCCTCATCCTTCAGTATGGGCAGTTTCGCGGTGTTGACGCCGCAGATTTCAACTTTGTATGAAGACATTTTTCCGTTCCTCCGATTTTTATTTCTTTAAGCGATTGCGAAACTCCTGTGGTGGCGTGCTCCGGCTGGGCTGACCCGGAGCACGCCACCACAGGAGTTTCGCAATCGCCTATCATTTCTTAGTAAAAAGGATGGGACTTTTTTTACTTTTTTATTCACTTGATGATATACTTTTAGAAATTTAAGGGGATATAATGCAGAAGGGAGAATACAAAAATGGAAGAGAAAAACAAGAAAAATCAGGCGGCAGAGGATAAGAAGAATCAGAAACCTGCGAGCGAGGAGTGGGCAACGGAAGCTTTAGAAGAGCTGGATGATTTCATCGAATCGCAGGGAATTTATATCCGCCAGTAGAGAAAGCGGAGCGTTTGCGGGTTAAGCCGTAACCGACATCAGATAAAAAGGAAATGTGAGTAGGGTAAGACGAATGAAGCGCGAGGAAACATATTCGAAAGGTTCAATACCGAGAATTATATTTTATATTGTGATGGTGGCAATTCTGACCGTATTTGTTGCTGCGGAAATGGTGTATCCGGGCGAGCACGGTGAGGCTTCACAGGAAAAAAATCTGATCTACCATGGCGTTTTTGTATGGGAAAAGACGGACGGAACGCGGGAGAAAATTAAAGTTCCGGGGCAGTATGAGGTGCCGGCTGGGGAAACGATGACGATCGTTACGACGTTTCCGGATAATTATAAGGCTACTTCAATCGCCATCCGGTCTTCGATGCAGAGTGTCCGGTTTTACGTGGACGGAAAACTTCGAACGGAATATGACACTGCCGGTACGAGACCGTTTGGTAAGGACTCGGCCAGCCGGTATGTGTTTTGTCCGACTTACACAAGAGATGCGGGACGAGAACTTAAAATTGAACTGACTTCCAATACCACAAATTATTCCGGAGTCGTAAATCCGGTATATTCCGGTGACAAGGCAGATATCTGGGCACTTATTTTAAATGATAACAAAATGGAAAGCCTGATCGCGCTATTCATCCTGTTTGCGGGAAGCATTACGATCCTGTTCAGTTTTGCGCTTTACATGACTTATAGGACAAGATTTGATATCGAGTATCTTGGCTGGTGCATGCTGATGGGAGCGGCATGGATGATGGGAGAGTCGAAGCTGAGGCAGCTTTGGATCTCGAATGTGTCGATCCTTGCGGCATTTTGTTTTATCATTGTGATGATCTGTCCGATCGGTGTCCTTTTGTATGTAGATACCATACAGAAGAACCGGTATCATAAAATCTACCGTTGGATCGAACTGGCCGCCGGCATCAACTTTGTGGGATCGGTCGGATTGCAATTGACCGGCCGGGCAGACTTTATTGAAACGCTCCCGGCTTCACATGTGATATTGTCCGTAACCTTTGTGGCTATTCTGATCACGTTTATAAAGGATATCTTTCGTGGAAAATCGCGGGAATATCACCTGGTGCTGATCGGAATCGTGATCGCATTGCTATTTGCGTTGATTGAGATGGCATCGGTCTATTTTGTCGTGACGATTTCGGGACTTTTTATCGGAATCGGACTGGTCATCCTGCTTTTCCTCAATATTATCCGAACGGTTCGGAGTGTGCGCAATCTGGAGCACATCCGCCAGAAAAAGGAGCTTGAGAGCAGAAGAAGACAGACGGAGCGCATTTCGCTGCAAACGATCAAGACACTTTCCGTGACGGTTGAGACAAAGAATGTATATACGAACGGACATTCACAGAGAGTTGCGGATTATTCGGCGCTGATCGCACGGGAGCTTGGCTGGGAGAATACGAGGATCCATCATCTGCACAATGCAGCCTATATGCATGATGTCGGAATGATCGGGATTCCGGATTCCATTGTCAATAAACCGACCAGGCTGACCGAAGAAGAATATGCGATCATTCAAAGGCATACGTTGATCGGTGCGGATATCTTAAAAGATATTACATTGATTGAGCATGTAGCCGAAGTGGCGCACTATCACCACGAGCGTTATGACGGAACCGGTTATCCGGAGGGACTTTCCGGGGAAGCGATTCCGATCGAAGCGCGTATCGTGGCGGTGGCAGACAGCTATGATGCAATGAATTCCAAGCGCATTTATCGCAATGCGTTAGAGAAGGAGAAGATCATCGAGGAACTTGAAAGCTGCAGCGGAACGCAGTTTGATCCGGCGATCGCACAGCTGTTTGTCCGTCTGATCCGTGAGGGCAAGGTGGATACGGCGTTATTGCCGTCTGAGTCGATCGGCGAAAGCAGAATGGACAATTACGAATCCGAGACGACGAAATTTATCTCCGATATCATGAGTACGATGCAGAGCCAGGAGGACAGTGACAATTATGACTTTTTGACCGGACTTCCGGTGCGCAGCAAAGGAGAGATCCTGATTGCACAGATGATGCAGGAACATGATGGCGGACTGGTGTTTGTGGATATGGATAATCTGAAGAAGGTAAACGATGTGTACGGACACAAAGCCGGCGACCGCGCACTCAAATTACTTGGTAATATACTAAAGGATGCGGGAGACAATTCCATTGCCTGCCGTCTTGGCGGGGATGAATTCCTGCTGTTTCTTCCGGATTATTCGAAGGATGAGATCCATGCATGTGTCAAACACATTTTCGTTGAATTTACTAAGGCAAAAGAAGATGATGTCGAGCTGCGCTGCGCGGATCTGTCTGCCGGAATGAGCCTGAGTACCAATGGGGCAACATTTGAAAAATGCTACATGGAAGCGGATAAAGCATTGTATTTTGTGAAACAGAACGGTAAGGGAAATTACATGTTCTATCATGAAATGCAGCTTGACCGTGGGATGTCCGGCACGGGAAAGGATCTCGAACTCGTCGCGAAGGCGCTTCGGCAAAGCGGAAGCTACAGCGGCGCGCTGGATCTGGATTACCGCGCATTTGCAAAGATTTATGAGTATGTCAACAGCCTCGGAGAGCGCTACCGCCACAAGTGCTTCCTGATCATGGTTACGATGGAGACGCTTACGGATCGTATGATGTATATCGAGCATATTGAGGAAGCCTTAGGATGCATGGAGCAGGCTGTCCGTGGAAAAATCCGCAAAGTGGATGTCTGTACGAGGTTCAGTTCGATGCAGTATCTGATCATTCTTTTTGAAGCTCAGGAGAATCAGATCGAAAACGTGATGAACCGGATATTTACACAGTATAACGAGTTGTACGGTAAGGATGATTTTATCCCACGGTACGAATATATCCCGATGGAGAAGGCTCCCAAAAAGGATGAAAAGTAGAAGACAGATGACAATTACGCGTCAGACTCTTGACAAATGAGGGACTGGCGCGTAAAGTATTTCTTGCTGCAAAAGCAGTTATGTCAGTTCGAAACCTTCCTGACAGAAAACAAAACTAAAGGAGACAAAAGAATATGAAAAACAAAGGTGTTGTATTTATTGTTCAGGGAGCGATGATCGCCGCTCTCTATGTGGTGCTTACGATGCTTGCCAACGCGCTTGGCCTCTCATCGTACAGTATCCAGATTCGTTTCTCGGAGGCACTTTGTATCCTTCCGTTTTTTACGCCGGCAGCCATTCCGGGACTGTGGATCGGATGCCTGATCGCAAATCTGATGACCGGAGCCATTATCTGGGACATCATCTTCGGAAGCCTTGCGACTTTGATCGGTGCGGTAGGAACCTATCTCTTGCGTAAGCACAAGTTTGCATGTACCTTACCTCCGGTGATCGCCAATATGGTCATCGTACCGTTTGTGCTTCGTTACGGTTACGGATTCAAGACAATCTATAAGGGAATCGACTGGTCAATCCCGTTTAATGTGGTAACCGTCGGAATCGGTGAGATCATTTCGGTATGCATACTTGGAAGCCTGCTTCTCAAGGTGCTGAGTAAGTATCGCAATGTGCTTTTTGCACAGAGCCTGAACCAATAAAAATATAGGAATGAAGGTTGTTGGACCGCTTGTCGTAAGGCAGGCGGTCCGTTTCTTTTTTGTGTAAAATATGATAAGGTAATCAGATAGGAAAGGATGACAGGTGATGGAGTTAAGAGTGTTACGCTATTTTTTGACGGTAGCAAAAGAACAGAGTTTCACGAAGGCTGCCGATCAGCTTCATATTACACAGCCAACTCTCTCAAGGCAGCTCAAGTCTTTGGAAGAAGAACTGGGAACGATTCTGTTTCACCGTGGCGGACACAGTATCACGCTCACGGAGGACGGACTTCTGTTGAAGCGCAGGGCATTGGAACTTCTTGATCTTGAGGATAAGATCATAGATGAGTTCAAGGGAAACGAAGATTCCGTGGAGGGAACGATCACAATCGGCTGTGGCGAGTTTGCTGCGGTTGAGATTATGGCGCAGATCTGCGGAACTTACAAGAAAAAGTATCCGCGCGTGCAGATCGCCGTTCATACCGGGACTGCCGATAAAGTCTATGAGATGATGAACAAAGGCCTTGTTGATATCGGCCTTTTTATGGAACCGATCGATACGGAAGGTTTGGATTACATTCGTATTGCAAACAGTGATCATTGGGTGGTCGGTATGTGTCCGGATGATCCGTTGGCGAAGAAAGCGGAGGTCTGTAAGGAAGATCTGCTCGGATTGCCGCTGATCCTGCCGGAGAGATCTGGCGTTCAGAGTGAACTTGCCAATTGGTTTGGCAAGGACTTCGAGAAGCTGAATGTGGCATATACGAGCAACCTTGGGACGAATGCCGGTGTTTTTGCGATGCAGGGACTTGCATATCCGGTCTCGATTGAAGGTGCTGCCAAATACTGGAGAGAAGATCTTTTGGTGCAGAGGAAGCTGGATCCACCGATCAATACGGATACGGTGATCGCATGGAAGCGGAACCTTCCGCATTCGGGAGCCGTCAGCAGGATGATTGAGGAGATCAATGCTTTTCAGGCATAATAAACAATACAATATAAGTAATAGACATAATCAAATGAAGAAATCTATAATAGGCATGTAGGTCATAGAAATGAAATGACCTGCATGCTTATTTTTGTGATGATAAATGACAAAGGAGGAAGCAAAATGAGTAAGAGATTGGTAGCGTATTTTAGTGCAAGCGGCGTGACAAGAAAAGTCGCAGAAATGGTCGCAGAGGCTGCGGGAGCAGATCTGTATGAAATCACACCAAAGGAATTATATACAAAGGCAGATTTAAACTGGATGGATCAGAATGCGAGAAGCACGATCGAAATGAAAGACAAGAAGATCCGCCCGGAGATGACCGATACGGATGCAAAGGTTGGCGATTATGACGAGATCCTGATCGGATTTCCAATCTGGTGGTATGTGGCTCCGACGATTATTAACACATTTCTGGAGAAATATGATTTCTCCGGCAAGAAGATCGTATTGTTTGCGACATCCGGTGGAAGCGGATTCGGCAATACCGTAAAGGAACTTGAGCCGTCTGCACCTGGTGCAACAATCGTAGAAGGAAAGGTATTTAATAATGCAAATAAGCAGATGATCGAGAACTGGGTAGCAACTCTGTAAGAAGAAAAATTAAGGCACATAAGAATAACAGATGGATGGCAATTCGTGGATGAGGATTGCAGCAATGAAAGAAAAGGAGTGTATAAGATTATGGCAAAGATCACACAGACAGCAGGACGTAACGCATTGGGCGAGTTCGCCCCACAGTTTGCGCATTTTAACGATGATGTATTATTCGGCGAGAACTGGAACAATGAGGACATTGATGTAAAGACAAGAAGTATCATTACCGTTGTTGCTTTGATGGCACAGGGAATCACGGATTCTTCCCTCAAGTTCCATCTGCAGAATGCCAAGGATCACGGTGTCACACAAAAAGAGATTGCAGCAATCATCACACATGTCGGATTCTATGCAGGATGGCCGAAGGCATGGGTCGTCTTTAACCTTGCAAAGGAAGTCTGGACATTAAATGAGGGGGACCTCCCATACGAGGATGAGGCAATGCGCACACACGCAAAGTCCATGGTATTCCCGATCGGACAGCCGAACGATGGATTCGCACAGTATTTTATCGGACAGAGTTATCTTGCTCCGGTATCGACCAGTCAGGTTGGTATCTTTAATGTGACATTTGAGCCGGGATGCCGCAACAACTGGCACATCCATCATGCCAAAAGCGGAGGAGGACAGATTCTTGTGTGTGTAGCGGGACGCGGCTACTATCAGGAAGAGGGCAAAGAAGCGATCGAATTACATCCGGGCGACTGCATCAATATTCCGGCAGAAGTTAAGCATTGGCACGGTGCAGCTTTGGACAGCTGGTTCTCACATCTGGCAGTTGAGGTGCCGGGCGAGGAGAACTCGAACGAGTGGTGTGAGCCGGTGACGGATGAAGAGTACGGTAAACTCAAATAATCTGAAACGTGTGGTCGAGATTCTTGCGTCAGAATTTGGCGTGGAGCGGTATGGCTTCGCTATCAATGTTAATGAAAACAAGGGTATCTGAGCAATCAGATGCCCTTATTTTTATGCGGACTTATGTATATTCATAGAATCTTAAAGAAATCATAGCAATTCTTAAAAGACCTTTCCCTTCACTTATGTTATAGTAATAGCAGTAAAAGATGTAGTTTGTATGAAGGAGGAAGTTATGATCAAACGATTGACCGCTGTGGCACTCATATGTATCTGTCTGCTTACACTCGGCTCCTTTTTAAAGCCGGTAAGTGTGCATGCGAATGAGTCGCAGCAATTCACAGGAGAGGTAACTCTGCTCAAGCAGGATAGCACGTCAGGTACATTTCAGATTACCGTTTCCAATAAAGGAGAAGATTTTGACGGCACGATCCGTTTTCAGATCGACGTAGACGGCGGTGCAAAAGCATACTCTGCATTTGATACGAAGATGACTCTGCCACAGGACGGACAGAAGCAGTATATGATAACGGTTCCGCTCGGCGATTATTCGTCATCCAAAGGGATGGCCTTCCTCACGTTTCTTGACGACAAGGGTGAGGCGTTGCAACAGATCAAACTCACCGGAATCCTTGGGGACAAGGCGGGCAAGACAACGGTCGGCGTATTGTCGGACAGCTTTGATAAGCTGTCTTATCTGCAGATGCAGGGACAGACTTATTATGTGAATAACAAGGACCGCAGCATCAATCTTATCGAGCTCTCCTCGGCCAATCTGAAAAAAAGCCTGAGCGGTCTGTATTTTCTCGTCATCGATGACTATGATATGAGCGCTCTGGATTCGAAACAGATCGCTGCAATCGAGGACTGGGTCAGTCAGGGTGGATGGCTGATCATCGGAACCGGAAGCAGAGGAGCGGATATGATTTCTGATTTTTCCAAGGGATTTCTTGATCTGGCTTATGTTTCCACGACGGAGGCAGGAACGCCGAACGAGGCATCAAAGATTATTAACAAGCATCAGGGAGATTATACGGCTTACGCCAACAATGGAGTCAATCTGCAGGATCTGGCATATTCCGAGTTCACATACAATGGCTCAAGCGGATATTTCAGTTCCGAGCATCCGGGATGGAATATCCAGATCGGACAGGGGTGTGCGCTGGTGCTTGGCATCTCGCTTTCGGATCTGCAGGTGCAAAGCGGCAGCGAGAATATTGTTTACACGCTTTATGATGAGGTGCAGTATAATTCGTTAAAGGCATCCAACTATACGGATCTGGACAATTGGGCTTATATGGGAAGCCGCGCGCTGAGCGCGATCGACCGTCAGTTTACGGATGTGAATTTTACGTCGCTTAAGGTTCTGATCGTCTTTTATGCAATCCTGGTAGGACCGGTCCTTTACCTGATCCTGCGCAAGGCGAAACGAAGCGAGTGGTACTGGGTGGGAATCCCGATCCTCGGCGTGGTCTTTGTCGGACTGGTCTATCTGTGCGGCAATGGTATGCAGGTAAGAGGAACGAAGATGTATTCCGTATCGGTGCAGCAGGCAGACGGTGCGACGGATCCGGATGTGAACACATATCTGCTCGGATACCGGTCCGGTACGAAAGAGTGGACAACCACATTAAAGGACAATTATTTGTATGCAGGAAGCGCATTCTCAACATATGTTACAGCCAGCCGTAAGGTACCGGAGTATGTGAACCATATTGTGTATGACGGTGACGAGATCCGTATCGGCGCCAATCCGGCAACGAACTTTGAGAGCGAATATATGAAGGCGTTCGGAAGCGGAATTTCGATCGGATCGATCGACACGGATCAGGTGGTGCTTGACAGCAACGCACAGAGCGGAAGTGTGACAAACAATACCGATCAGGATTTCCCTTATCTGGCTTTACAGAGCTCGGATTATACACTGATTCTGACGGATGTGAAAGCCGGGGAGACGGTGGACATCGCAGAAGCGGTCAAGAATAAAAAGTATGTTTATAGTCAGGCGGATGCTTATCTGGATGATGCTTTTGACAAGCTGGTCGATTATTACAATTACGGAGCAAAGACAACGGTTGCGGACAAGGATGTGATGTCCGCACTGATGCTTGGTATGTCGGATGCGAGACAGTATACGGCGGATCAGGCAGATTATGTTGTGGCAACCGGCATCACCAAACAGGGAATGCAAAAAGCCACATCGGAACAAAGCGAGCGCGCATACAGTTGTTTCTATGCGATTGCGGAACAGGAGGGCAGCCATGCTTCAAATTAGTCATTTATACAAGAATTACGGCAAATTTCTTGCGGTAAACGATTTGAATCTGCATGTGCCGCAGGGAGATTTGTTCGGATTTGCCGGTCCGAACGGTGCCGGCAAGACAACGACGATCCGCATGGTGTGCGGTCTGATGCCGCCGACAGCCGGAAGCATCTGCATCAACGGCGTGGATGCGTTGTCGAACCCGAAGGAGATCAAGAGACAGATTGGCTATGTGCCGGATTTCTTCGGTGTGTATGATAATTTAAAAGTAAAAGAATATATGGATTTCTACGGATCAATGTACCGCATGACCTCGCGTGAGATCGCACGGATCTCGGACGATCTGCTGGAACTGGTCAACCTGTCGGATAAAAAGGAAGTGTATGTCGATACGCTGTCCCGCGGCATGAAGCAGCGTCTGTGTGTGGCGCGTGCACTCATCCACAACCCGGGTCTTCTCGTTCTCGATGAGCCGAATTCGGGACTCGATCCGCGTGCGAGAGTCGAGATGAAGGAGCTTCTCCTCAATCTCAAAAGCATGGGTAAGACGATCGTGATCAGTTCCCATATTCTCTCGGAACTTTCCGAGATGTGCAGCAGTATCGGAATCATGAACAAGGGACAGCTTGTGGCTGCCGGTAAGATCGAGGATGTCATGGAGCGTGTGTTCGGACACGACCAGCTGATCGTAAACGTGGGCGAAGGCATGGAGACGGCGGTGCGTATCGCAAAGGAACATGTCGGAATCACGGTGGACTCGATCGGCGAGAAAGAGTTAAAGCTGACCTGCAAAACAACGGAGCAGGAAGTGGCACAGATGATCGGTCAGATGATCGCGCAGCAGGTGCTTGTGACGGGATTCCATAAGCAGGAAGGAAACTTGGAATCTTTATTTATGGAGTTGACAGGAGGTGCGGAACATGCGGCTGAATCCAATCGTTAAGAAGGATGTCAAAGTACAGGCGAGAAGCTTTAAGATGTGTGTGGAAGTGTTTGTGTATGAACTGATTATGGCGCTGGTATTCTTTGTCGCGCTGCTGTATATTACGAGTCAGAACCGGTTTACGGACGGCAATGTCTATAGCCAGATGGTGTGGCTGTACCCGGTGCTTGCAATCGCGCAGTGGGTGATACTCGGAGCCGTTATTCCGATCCATACATCGTCTGCCATCTCCGGGGAGAAGGAGCGTCAGACCTTTGATATTATGATGACAACCGGTATGACTCCGTGGTCCATTATTATGGGCAAAGTCATGACGGCGGTCGCACAGGCGATGCTTTTTGTCGTGGCAAGCGTTCCGGTTATGGCGCTTACGTTCGTTGTGGGCGGACTGTCATGGAGTTATCTGTTCTGGTTTATCGCGGTGGCACTCTTGGTATCGCTTTTTGCAGCGAGCATCGGCATCATGTGTTCTTCATTCTGCCGCAAAAGTATTACGGCGGTCATTGTGTCCTATGGAATCTATATCATATTTTTTGTTGTGACGGCGCTTCCGGCCTATCTGATTTGTATTCTGACGGATTATGCAAAAAGCGAGAAAGACGTGATCGGATTCTTTTTGTTGAATCCGGTGGTCTATATCACGGAGTTTGTGGCAAAAAGTATGACGGATGCATCCTGGATCGCGGATATCATCGGACAGACGAAGTCACCGCTTTTGAACTGGCTTGCATCCGGCTCGGTGTGGCTGATCCTCTCAACGATCGCTTTCCTTGCGGTTTCTTTCCTGTTTCTGCTGATCGCCAAGAAGCGGATCTCTCCGGTGTCAAAGCGTAAAGCAAAGAGGCTTGCCGGAAAACAGATGGCACATAAAACGGAGTAATCGAATGGATGAACGAAATTATCTTCTGCAGGAGATCAGGCGGAGCAGACGAAAACTGAATATTGCAAAGACATTCGATACCTGCATCTGCTTTCTGGCATGTGCAGGTGTTGCTGCAACTGTGCTTGAGGCGGTATCGATATGGGTTCCGTTTTATTATGTGCATTGGTGCGCGGGCATCGTGTTACTTGCTGCCTTTGCAGCGGGACTTGTGTATTCCGTTGTGAAACGTGCCGGGTTGCATGAGGCTGCAAGAAAAATGGATACCTTCGGGCTGCAGGAGCGCGTGCAGACCGCGTATGAACAGATGGAAGATGAGAGCGCGTTTGCACGCATGCAGAGGCAGGATGCGGCAAAGAGGCTGCGGGTCAAATGCGAGAGAAAAGAGATCCGTATCCGCTTGCTTCCGGACAAAAGGCATCTGACCGCGGTGGCGTTATCACTTGTGCTTGCATGCGGTCTGGCTTTCATTCCGTCACAGGCGCGAGAGACTGCAAGCCAGAGACATGCAATCCATCAGGAGGCGAAGGAGAAACAGAAGGAATTATCTGAGCTTGCCGATGCTTTGGAGAAGATGGATACAAGTACGCTTACGGAGGAACAGAAGGCGAAGCTTTCCGAGTTACAGGAGGCTTTAAACCGTTCGATGCAGGAATTGGCGCGCGCGGACAGCAGGGAGGCGCTGGATGCGGCGGAGAGCAAGCTTGGATTTAAGCTGGAGCAGACGAGCCAGAGTCTGGCGAATCTTGCGAGTCAGATGAGCAAGGAGCAGCAGGCGGCGATCGCACAGGCACAGGCACTTGCCAAGGCGGCCGCGGACGCAGATGGGAAGTCGTCCGGAAGCAATGGCACACAGAGTGCATCAAACGGTGGAAGCAACGGAACACCCGGTGCAGGCAACGGCAGTTCCGGCGATGGAAATAACGGAAACAATTCGAACGGAAACAATTCGAACGGAAATAACGGAAGCGGTGACGGTAACAGCCCGGATGGTGACAACAATGGAAACGGTTCGGGCAACGGAAGCGGAGATGGTTCAAACGGAACCGGATCAAACGGAAACGGATCCGGGAACGGAAATGGAAACGGAAACGGATCCGGCAATGGCAGTGGACGGGGAACCGGACAGGGCGGCGGAACACACGATTATGTCAGTGTGCCGAATGCGGTCGGAAACGATGAAAATCTGACCGGAAACAAGAACGGCGGGGAGAACGGAGATTCCTACCGTGCACAGAACGGACTTGTGTGGGAAGGGGATCATGTAAGCCTCGACTCTGTCATCGGTGATTATACGAAGGATGCCTACGAGGGAATCGAGGCCGGACGCTATCCGAGCGGAATGGAAGATGTGATCAAGGATTATTTTAAGAATCTGAGTGAATAAAGGAGAAACTATGACAGAATTTGAAAGCTATCAGGAAAAAATCATACAGTGTGAGCAGGAAATCGGCAAAGGCATCATCGGACAAAAAGAAGTCATCCGGCAGGTTATGCTTGCGATGCTCGCAGGCGGAAATGTGCTGCTGGAGGGCATGCCGGGACTTGGAAAGACGATGCTCGTGCGCACGATCAGTAAGGTGCTGGCACTGTCTTTTAAGCGTATCCAGTTTACACCGGATCTGATGCCGAGTGATGTCACCGGAACCAACATTATGGTAAAGGAAGAAGGAAGGAGCAGCTTCCGGTTCGAGAAGGGACCGATCTTTGCCAATCTGGTACTTGCCGATGAGATCAACCGTGCGACACCAAAGACACAGTCTGCTTTACTTGAGGCGATGCAGGAGCACACCGTAACGGTTGGAACCGAGAGCCACAGGCTGGAAGAGCCGTTTCTCGTACTTGCAACACAGAATCCGATCGAGCAGGAAGGAACGTATCCGCTTCCGGAGGCACAGCTGGACCGATTCTTATTTAAGATCTTAGTGCCTTTTCCGGATAAGGAGGAACTGCGCGGAATTGTCAATCTGACCGAGGGCACAGACAAGCCTGTCATCACTTCGATCATGAGCGGGGAGGAGCTTCTTGCTGCGAGAAGTCTCGTCGCACAGATTCCGATCGCGGATGCGGTCATGGATTATATTCTGGATCTTGTGATGGCAACACACAAGGAGAATCCGTATATCAGAGAGGGCGCAAGCCCGCGTGCGGCGCAGGCGATCATCCGTACGGCGCGTGCGCGTGCGTTTATGGAAGGACGCTTTAACGTTGCTTTTGAGGATGTCAAAAGCGTGGCCTATCCGGTACTGCGTCACCGTATTCTGTTAAGCTTCGATGCCATCTCGGAGGAAATTACCGAGGATGCGATTATCGAGAAGCTATTGTAAGGCTGATTCAAAGATTTTTGATTGACAAAGCTGGCGCGGCAGCTGTTTCGAAAAAAGATGCAGATGCGGGCATTTGGGGAGAGGAACCATGTTTGATTCAGAGTTTTATCATACGCTGTCGCAGCTTTCGCTTGCGATGACGCATAAAAGCAATAGGAATATGTCCGGAAACCGCAAGTCGGTACAAAAAGGTGTGTCCGCAGAGTTTTCGGATTTTCGTGAGTACATGCCGGGCGATGATTTAAGACGTCTCGACTGGAATGTGTATGCGAGACTGGACCGCATGTATATCCGGGAATATATGGAAGAGAAGGAGGCCTACGTTACAATCCTTCTCGATACGAGCGCCTCGATGGAGTACGGAGAACGCAAAAAATCCGAACTCGCCACGATGCTTGCAGCGGTGGTGGCGTATATCGCTTTGGCGAATATGGACCGGGTGGTGCTGGTCGATACGGCGGAGCTTATGCGGCCGCTGTCGGTCGGAGGAGGAAAGAAGAGTTTCCCACGCGTAATCCATTGGCTGGAAAGCCGGACGTTTGGTGGGGAGAGCGAACTTCTTTCATCCGTGCGAAGGATTCCGCTGACCGGAGCGGGGGTTACGGTCGTGATCAGCGACTTTTTGCAGGAGTCACTTTTGGAGAAAGCGGATCGTTCGTACGAGAAGATGTTGCAGTATCTCCGGTACCGCAAGCAGCGTCCGGTCATGCTGCAGACACTTTGCGGTGAGGAGCTTCATATCGATATGGACGGAACGAGAAATCTTATTGATATGGAGACGGAGGATAAGCTTCGTGTCACGATGGATGCGCAGGCAATCGAGGCATACGAAAAGGAGCTTTTTGCTTTGACCGGACGGCTGAAGAAAGGGTGCGCATCCGGTGGCGGCGCGTATGTGCTGTGTGACACGACGCGGGATCACAAGAAGCTGATCTATGAAGATTTGAGGGTATTATATGACATTTGAGAGTTTATGGCCGCTTGCGTTCCTGCTTGCGGTACCGATCATCATCATTTTTTATCTGCTTGTTCCCAAAGGGAAAGATACGAAGATTTCTTCGAACCTGTTGTGGAATAAGCTTTTTGTCAACCGGCAGTCGAAGACATTTTTAGAGAAATTTTTACACAATATTCTGATGTATTTACAGATCGCTGCCGCATTGCTTCTGGTGCTCGCGTTAATGACACCATACATGAACCGTAAGGGAAATTCGAATGCCAATGTGATCATGGTGCTCGATACGAGCGGAAGCATGCAGAACGTGGATGCGGGCGGCAAGTCCAGACTGGAACTTGCGGTGGATGCGATGAAGCAGCAGATTGCCGATTCCCCGGGAAGTACGTTTTCCATCGTGACGACACATGAGAATAAAACGGAGCTGCTCGCGGTAGGTGCGACGGACAGCCGGCAGCTTACGCAGGCACTCGACGGAGTGACCTGCAGCGATGCGGACGGCTCGCTTTCCGATGTGGAAGATACGGTGGATTCACTTGCTGCGCAGCAGGAGGATGGAAAGAAAACGTCCGTTCTTGTCTATACGGATGGCATCGGTGCGGCAGATGCGGATCCTCTGGTGCAGAGATTTCATGCGGATATCTGCGTGATGGGTGAGGCGGCAGAGAATGTGTCGAATGATTTTCTCTCCTGCGCGAAGGATGAGAACGGCGATCAGGCTGCGGCGGGACTGACCAATTACAGTGATAAAGACGCGTCGCTTGAGATCAGTCTGTACGAGGAGGATACGCCTCTTAGCGTGCGAAGCGTGACGGTTCCGGCGAAGGAAAGTTATACGGTTCTGTTTGAGAATATCAAGTGGGACGGTAAGCCTCTTAAAAGCGAGATCTCTGCGATCCGTTTTGCGGGAAGCGAGGCAAAGGATTCGCTTGCGCAGGACAATGTCACCTATGCCATCGAGGATCAGGCGGCACAGTATGATGCCGTATTGATCGGAAAAGGCAATACGTATGTCGAGAAAGCCTATGAGGCAATCAGTGGCGGAAGTCTGGTGCGTGCGGAACGCGAAAACACACTCGAAGAGGATGATACGAGGGTGCGCATCTATGATGCAGGGACCGCCGGACAGCAGAAGGATGCGTTAAGCCGGATGGTATTTGCGGATCCGTCGGATGCAGCAGGCAGGGAAGAGCATGTCGCATTAACCGTGTCGGATACCGAGATTACATCCGGAATCCGGGATTTTACGGTCGGTGTCAACGAGACTTATACGTATGATGTGCCGGAATGGGCAACCGGTTTTCTGTGGGCAGGTAAGAAATGTGCCGGTTATTACGGCGAACATGACGGTGTGCGTGTCGTGGTTGTGGGATTCGATATCCGTGAGTCGGATTTTCCGCTGCAGGCGGAATTCCCGGTTTATATGGCGAATGCACTCAGTTTCTTAAACGACAGTTCGCTGCTGGCACAGAATGTGTATGTGGCAGGTGAGAAAATTGTCTACCATCCGCAGTCGGATGTGGATGTCAGCACACTTTCCGCAGAGACGGATAAGGCGGGGCTTTTTACGGTTGAGGCAGGCGATAAAAAAGAAGCGTATGTGGTGCGTTTTGCAACGGGCACACAGTCCGATGCGTCGGTTACGGCAGCATCGAGCGGGGACGGCGTGACAACACAGGGCGGAATGACAAGAAAGTCGCTCAGAAGTCTTGTCATTCTTCTTGTGATTCTGCTTCTCATCCTTGAGTGGATCGTTTATGTAAAGCAGATGCGTTATCGGGGCAGATTTTATCTCGGCGTAAGACTGGCCGGTCTGGTGCTTCTTGTTCTCGCTGCGATCGGGATTTCGATCCCGAAGAGAGCGGATTTAAACACCACGATTTTTCTGGTCGATGCATCGACGAGCAACGAGACGAATCTGTCCGATATGGATTCGTACCTCGCAGATGAAATCCGTCAGATGCCAAAAGGCAATCAGTATGGAATCGTGACCTTTGGAAAGAAGCCGATGGTGGAGCAGTTTGTGACGAGGGAGAAGAACTATTCCGGAATTCTTTCGACACCGGATAAGACGGCAACGAATGTCGAGGAGGCGGTATCCAGAGGTCTCTCTATGATCCCGGAGGGCAGCGCGGGGCGTATCGTGATCCTCACGGACGGACGGCAGACGCGCGGCAATATCGATAATACGGCTTCTGCGGTCGTATCGCGCGGCGTGGAGCTGCTTTCGGTCGTTTACGATACCACGCAGGGCAAGGATGCCTACATTGACAATGTCGAGATGCCGAGTTACCTGTATGCGGGCGATGCGTACTCCATGACGGTCACCGTGATGAGCAACTACGAGACGGATGCGGATCTGGAGATCTGGATGAGCGACAAGAAGAAGTCTGTTACGCCGGTCCATCTGAACAAGGGAAGCAATTCGTTTGTATTAAAGCAGAACGTATCCGGCGAGAATATTGAAAGTTTTACGGTCAGGGTGAATGCCAAAGGCGATACATGCGAAGAAAATAATGCGTATAATGCTTACTCGGTCATTGATGCGGCACCGAAGATCCTTGTCGTGTGCGGCGTGAAGGAAGATTCAACGAATTTTGCGGCGCTTCTTGACAGTGCGGGCTGTAACTATACGGTCGTTCCGGCCGGTGGTGCACCGACGACACTCGAAGGACTGCTTAAGTACAAGAGTGTGATTCTCGAAAATGTACATTACGATGATCTGCCGGAGGCTTTTGTCGGGAATCTGGATACGTATGTCAAAGATTACGGCTGCGGGCTGGTCGCAACCGGCGGCAAGGAGAGCTTCGGGCTCGGACTGTACCGGGATACGGCGCTGGAGACCGTTCTGCCGGTTGATATGATGCCGCGCAGCACGAATGAGGTGCCGTCGCTTGCGATGGTGATGGTCATCGACCATTCCGGCAGTATGTCCATGGAAGAAGATGTGGATTCTGGGGCAACGAATCTGGATCTTGCGATCACGGCTGCCAATCATGCGGTGGATGAACTGACGGAGAATGACTATGTCGGCGTGGTCACGTTTGATGACCGGTACAACTGGCAGTTGCCGATCACGAAAGTGGAGGATAAAGATGCCATCCACAAGGCGATCGAGAGTGTTTCGGACGGTGGAGGAACCACGATCAAGCCCGCTTTAAATGCGGCATTAAGCGAAATCGTAAAATGTGATGCAGATATCAAACATGTGGTACTGTTAACCGACGGACAGGGCGAAGACCGCAATTTTGCAGGCGTCATAAAGGATTACGCGGACCAAGGCGTCACGCTTTCGACGGTAGCGGTGGGAACGGATTCCGATCAGTCGCTGCTTAGAACGATCGCACAAGGCTGCGGCGGCCGTTACTATTATTGTGATAACGGAACGGATATGCCAAAGATCTTCGCGCAGGAAGTGCTGTTAAGCGGAGAAACCTATATACAGAACGGAACCTTTTCGCTTGCAGCCAATTCGTCCAATGCGATCACAAAAAATCTGTTTGCGGATGGCTGGCCGGCAATCAAAGGATATATCAGTGCCACGCCGAAGAATGCGGCGAATGTATTGCTTGCTTCGGACAAGGACGATCCGATCCTTTCCGTAATGCAGTACGGACTTGGACATACGGTGGCATGGAATACGGATGTGACCAACACCTGGACTTCCGGTTTTGCGAATGAGGAAGATTATGTGCAGCTTTGGAAACGCATCATTGATTACAGCGCCGGAAATGCATCGCTGGGGGATGATTCCCTTGAGGTGGAGACGAGTGGCGAGGTGACAACGATCCGGTATAAGGCGCAGGATTACAAGGAGCGCACGAGTGTCGAGGCGGTCTACACCGATCCGGACGGTCAGACACATACGGTTAAGCTTTCGGCACGCGCACTGGGAGAGTACGAGGCAAAACTTGATACGGATATCCCGGGAATCTATAACTTAAGTGTGCGAAGAAGTGATGACGGCGAACTGAAAAATGCGATCACCACAGCAGCGGTCGCACAGTATTCGGATGAGTATAAGTTTGCGGCGGACAATGAGAGCTTCTTAAGCTTTATGAACCGGTATGGCAGGGTGATAACGCCGAAAGATTCGTTCTGGAAGAAATTAAAGACGACTTCCCGAGCCGCATATGATCTGTCGAAGTGGCTTCTAATCCTTGCAATCGTGTGGTTTCTTTTGGATGTGGCGATGCGAAGATTCGCGTTCGTGCCACAGGACAGCCGGCTATATCGTTTGGTAAAGAGCCGTCGGATGGCGCACAAGAACAAGGCTGCTATGATGGCTGAAAAGAGAAAATACATGCCGGGTGCAGAGGGCATCTCCGGTGCGCAGCATGCCGATGCTGCCGGTAAGGCTGACGTGCAGCAGGCTCAGGGCGTGAAGGCAACTGAGAATGTGGCAGAACAGGCCAGGAAAACTTCAAACAAAAAGACTTCAAAGAGGAAAAAGAAGCAGGAGGAAGTGACACTCGATACTTCCGCCCTGCTTAAGAAAAAGGATTTAAGAGACCACTAGACGAAACGTTTCATTGCTGATGAGAGAAAGAAAACTTGACGATAGATTGTGAAGTTGATATAGTAAAATTAACGACTGGATAGCCTGCGCCACTTTATAAGTGGTGGAGGCTATTGTCGAATCGTAAGTAAGGAAGCGGATTTACGTGGAAGAGAAAAAACGAAGAGGAATTTTATACTATTATGAATTGGCGGCACTGATCGCATTGGAGATTATGCTGGCCTTTTCCGCATGGGGATATATCCGGCTGGATTATATCTCAATCACATTTGTGTCGTTGGTTGTATTGGCGGCTGCTTATCTGCTTGGTCCGTGGGAGGGAAGTGCTGCCGGCATCATTTTTGGTCTGACCGGCATGTGGAAAGCCACGATCGTGACTACGGAAGCCACATACGTGGATCTTATGTTTTCACCGGTTCGTAGCGGGGCGCCGACGCAGAGTGCCTTATTGTGTCTGGTTCCGAGATTTCTTTTGGGATTTGTGGCAGGACTGCTCTATGCGAAAGCAAAGAAGGCCGGCAGATACAGAGCCCTTTGGGTCACATTGGCAACGATCGGTGCACAAATGTTACACATTCTGCTGGTATTCGGCATGATGCAGTGGCTTTTCCCGGAAGCCGGGGTCAAATGGTGGAGTCCTGTCAGCAGCTGGCATACAAACGGTATGCAGATTGAAATGATTTGTTCTGTGATTGCTGTCGTATTGCTGCACTATATGTGTGAATCGGTCTGGATTAAGGACAAAATCGATAAAGTCCGGGAAGGTGTTCTGGCAAGTAAATATACGAAGGTCATATATTGGCAGTGGATCGCACTGATTGTGATCGGTATTTTGGGATTTAGCGTGTGCATGAATTTCAGGAACGGGATCGATGATATTGTCCAGATCTATGACGTTATGCCAGGAGAAACATCGAGGGATGTGTTACAGGCATTGCTGGCGCAGTTTGTTGTGGCGCAGTTTGCACTCTTTGTACTGATTGGAATCATGCAGTCGTTTATCTATTACTATTATGCGAGTGCGGAAGTGCGTTCGCGGATGGATATGATGACGGGCGCGTTTAATCGTGCGACATTCATTCAGACGATCGAGCATGATCTGCGGAATCTCAAGGAGAAACAGAAAGTGCTCTTTATTATGATGGATGTAGATTATTTTAAGCAGATCAATGATACCTACGGGCATGATTTCGGAGATCAGGTACTGATTCGTCTGGTACATATTCTGCAGCGGAATTTTGCCGGAGATGCGTTCGTAGGACGAATGGGCGGCGACGAATTTGCCATCTATTGCAGACATGCAGAGATTGAGAGAAGACTTCCGAATATTATGCAGCAGGTCGAGCGTGAGTTTACGCAGATTGTTGTGCCCGGGGACCGTATCGGAGTACTGAACTTCTCGTATGGAGTCAGCTGGGGTAAGTCCGGCATTGAATTTGAAGAACTCTATAAGAACGCGGATCAGGATTTGTATGCGCATAAGCACATAAGACGTGAATTCGTTGACAATTCCAAGGGGAATGTATAGAATAGTCCCTAGACTGAGAATAGGAGAAAACAGATGAAGACATTGATCGACAGTATTTCCGCTGAAGTGATGAAAGCATTCACGGAGAACGGATATGATGCAAAGTACGGAAAAGTGACATTATCCAACCGCCCGGATTTGTGTGAGTACCAGTGTAACGGTGCGATGGCGGCTGCAAAGGAATATAAATGTGCACCATTTATGATCTCGGATAAGATTGCAGAAAGTCTTAAGGACAACGCGATGTTTGAGAGCGTGGAATCCGTTAAGCCGGGATTTATCAATTTGAAATTAAGTAAGGATTATCTTGCTTCTGTGGTTACTTCCATGAAGGAAGATGAGGGAAGATTCGGCTGCGACAAGACCGAGAATCCTAAGACGATCATCGTGGATTATGGTGGAGCTAATGTTGCGAAGCCTCTGCATGTCGGACATCTTCGTTCGGCGATCATCGGTGAGAGTGTAAAGCGTATCGGTAAATTCATGGGTCACAATGTGATCGGCGATGTTCACCTCGGTGACTGGGGTCTGCAGATGGGATTGATCATTGTGGAATTAAAGGAACGCAAGCCGGAACTCGTATATTTTGATGAGAATTATCAGGGTGAATATCCGAAGGAAGCTCCTTTTGATATCTCCGAACTTGAGGATATCTATCCGACTGCCAGCAAGAAGAGTAAGGAAGACGATGCCTTCCGTGAGGCTGCGATGGAAGCAACGAGTCAGCTTCAGGCGGGAAGACGTGGATATCGTGCGTTACTGGAACACATTTTGAATGTATCCGTAACGGATCTGAAGAAGAATTATGACAATTTAAATGTATCGTTCGAACTCTGGAAGGGAGAGTCCGATGCGCAGCCGTATATTCCGGATATGGTACAGATGATGAAGAACAAAGGTTTTGCTTATATGAGTGAGGGAGCCTTAGTCGTAGACGTCAAGGAAGATACGGATACGAAGGAGATTCCTCCATGTATTATCTTAAAGTCGGATGGAGCTTCGCTCTACAGTACGACAGATCTTGCAACGATTGTGATGCGTATGCAGGATTACAATCCGGATAGTATTATTTATCTGGCTGACCAGAGACAGAGTATGCATTTTATCCAGGTATTCCGTTGTGCAAGAAAGACCGGACTTGTCGGAGATGATGTACAGCTGACTCATATCGGATTCGGTACAATGAACGGTAAGGATGGAAAGCCTTTTAAGACCAGAGACGGTGGCGTTATGCGTCTGGAATATCTCCTCGATGAGATCAATGAGGAGATGCTCAAGAAGATTACGGAGAACCAGAAGGAGAAAGAGAATCTTGATATCAGTGACGAGGAAGCCAAAAAGACTGCCAGGATGGTAGCGCTTGCGGCTGTCAAGTATGGAGATCTCTCGAATCAGGCGAGCAAGGATTATATCTTCGATATTGAGCGTTTCACTTCTTTTGAAGGAAATACAGGACCATATATCCTCTATACGATCGTTCGTATTAAGTCGATCCTTGCAAAATATCAGGCAGATGGTAAGGCACTTCCAAACGGAGCAATCCTGCCTGCACATTCTGCAAGCGAGAAGAACCTGATGCTTGTGTTATCCCGCTTCAATGCGATGATGGAGAATGCGTATGAGGAGCTTGCTCCGCATAAGATCTGTGCATATATCTATGAACTTGCCAATGCATTCAATGGTTTCTATCATGAGAACAAGATTCTTGCGCAGGAAGATGAGCAGGTTAAGGATTCTTATATCAGCCTTCTTGTTCTGACCAAGAGTGTGCTTGAGACCTGTATCGATGTACTTGGATTCTCTGCACCGGACCGCATGTAAAAGATAGGCATACAATTACAGATTTACACATATATATGAGCCATAGGGACAATCCCCTATGGCTTTTTGTTTTACTTGGAGGTGATTATCATAATAAGCCAGGAGAGTGATATCATGTGCTATCTTCCGCGTGAATTCAGGGAACAGATCGATCCGGCAGTGATTGGCTGTGCGGAGGAAATCCGACTTCGCGTAGGACAACCACTTGAACTGATATTGGAAAATGCAACTGTAAAACAATACGAAAAGGTGACACAGGTGCAGATGAGGGAATGTATCAGTTATCTGACCGGATATTCGCCGTATATTTTGGAGGAGGAGATGCGGCAGGGATTCCTGACAATCGAGGGCGGACATCGCATAGGAATCAGCGGACATGCAAGCTATCACAACGGAAACCAGGGAATGGTGACGGATTGCGTGAGTGCAATTGGTGCAATCAATATAAGGGTTGCACATGAAAAAAAAGGATGTGCAGCAAATCTGATTCCATGGATGAGGAAGGGGGAAGGCTGGTATCATACCATTCTTTTTTCGGAGCCGGGAGCAGGCAAGACAACGTGTCTGCGGGATTGCATCCGCATTCTTTCCAGTGGGGAAGGACTGCATCGGGGATATAAGGTTGGGGTTATCGATGAGCGGTCGGAGATCGCAGCCTGTCATATGGGCGTGCCCCAAAATGATCTTGGCCCGAGGTGTGATGTGCTTGATAATTGCCCGAAAAGCATCGGAATGCGTATGATGTTACGTTCTATGTCGCCGGAATTCCTTGCGGTGGATGAACTGGGAAGCAGAGAGGATTTTGACGTCATGCAGGAGGCTGCGCAAAGCGGTGTGTATGTGATTGGAACGATGCACGCGGGGAATATCCTAGAATTGCTTGCAAAGCTGCAAAGCAATCAAAACCGGTTGGAGGAAAGTCTTCTTCGGCTGATTGAAATTGAAAGGGATGAAGGGAAGCGGCATTATCATGTCTATGATGGAGGAGGGCAAAGTATGTGGGAAAGCTAGTTGGAGGAGCCTGTGTCCTTATTGGCTTTGTAATCCTGCTTGCCTGCTGGATGGAGCGGATGAAGAGAAACATAAGAACTATGCTTGCAATCGTACGCTTTTTGCAAAGCTGGGCGTATGTGCTTGAAGTAAGGCAGATGCGGGTGGCAGAATTTTTAGAGACTTATCCGTACGATGTGCCGGAGCTGGAACACGTGGCGGATGAGGTGCAGCATGACCTGCTTTTACATCTCTATCCTACGGGACAGGAGGTGTGGCAGAAGGTACTTAAACGGCAGAAACATACGCTTGGACTGCCGGAGGATGCGTTTCAGGTTCTGCTTCGGGCAGGCGAAGGCTTCTTTGGTAACAATCACAGACAGACACAGCAATGTATCACTTCTTGTATCAGGCAGATGGAGACAGTCATTGGAGAGGAACGAGAGCACTATCTGGAGAAACGCAAAGTATATATGCCGGTCGGAATGCTTACCGGAGTCATGGTCGTGATTCTGTTGCTTTAGACGGCGGAAAGGAATGGGATGGGGGTAACAATCATATTCAAAATCGCTGCAGTAGGAATCGTTGTAACCGTGCTGAGTCAGGTGCTGAAACACAGCGGCAGAGAGGAGCAGGCGTTCTTACTCAGCCTTGCGGGTCTGATCATTGTGCTGTTCTGGATCGTTCCTTATATCAGTGAGCTGTTTGAGACAATGGAAACGCTTTTTGTCATGTAGTTATGATGGTCAAAATCGGATTGATCGGGATAGCGGCGATTTTTCTGGCAGCACCGCTTCGGAAAGAAAAAGGTGAGTTCTCTATGCTGATCGTGTTGGTTGCAGGAATGCTTGTTTTTGTGTATGCGCTGGCGCGAATGCAGACAATCCTGGCATTTTTAAAAGAATTGATCGACAGACTGCCGATTGATGAGGCATATCTTACGCCGCTTTTTAAAATGCTTGGAATCACTTATGTGGCGGATTTTGCCGCCAATTTCAGCAGGGAGTCCGGTTATTCGTCACTCGCGGGACAAATGGAATTGTTTGCAAAGCTGTCCATCATTGCGCTAAGTATACCGGAGCTTATGTATCTGGTGGATGTATTGGAGAATTTTTTGTAGATGGCTGGATTTTGGAAAAAGATGGCAGCGGTGCTTATGATCATGCTGGGAATCAGTGTTGCACCGCTTAGGGTGGATGCGCAGGATACAAAAGATCGCACAAATACGCGGTATTTGCAGGAACTGATCGACGAATTGGATTTCGACGAATTGGACTTGTCACTGGAAGAAAATAATCTTCCGGAAAAACTAAGGTTTTCGGATCTGGTCAAAGCGTTTGCCGAGAATGGAACAGACGGTGTGGATGGGCGGATGATCTGCGATTATGTGTTTGATCTGTTCTTTTATGAGTTGGCGGAAGTGAAACCTATTTTTTTTCAGATTGTAGTGATGGCGCTTCTTTTTGCTTTGTTTGGGAAGCTTTTGATCGCGAAGCAGGGATATGTGGCGGATATGGGATTCCTTATGGTGTATGTCGGGATCGTGCTTTTGCTTCTGCAGTCCTTTACGCTGATCGGGCATGTGGTGGAGGAGGGAGTGAGCAGGATACTTTCTTTCATGACCGCTTTTGTGCCGGCTTATGCGGCAACGCTTCTGCTTTCCGGAAATTCGGCGAGTGCAGGCTTCTTCTATGAAGTGACACTTGGAATTGTTTATGTGATCGAACTTGTGATGAAGGTGGTTTTTCTCCCGGGGGTACATATCTATGTACTTCTTGTTATGATGGATCATTTGTTTGAGGAAAGCCGGTTTTCAAAGCTTGCGGAGCTGATCGGAAGCGCCCTGCGTTCTCTGCTGAAATTTGGACTAGCCTTAGTGATGGGGCTTGGAGTTGTGCAGTCCATTCTAGCACCAGCGAAGGATCGCCTTGCGGCAAGCAGTCTCTATCACGGAATTCAGGCAATTCCGGGGCTTGGAAATACTGTGAGTGCAACCGGAGAATTGTTGCTTGGCTGTGCGATTATGATCAAGAACAGCGTAGGTGCAGCGGCACTGATCCTTCTGCTTATTCTTTGTATGGCTCCGCTTTGCAGCGTGCTTTGCTTCACCGTTATGTATCGTCTGATTGCAGCGCTGCTTGAACCGTTTAGCGACAAGCGGATCGTGGAATGTGTGGCAGGGGTCGGGCGGGGAAGCGGTCTGTATTGCCGGATTTTAGCGGATGCGATGCTGTATTTTTGGATCACGATTTCTGTGATCAGTGCATCGACAAGTTTTATTTTCTAGGAGAAGTTCTATGGAGACGATCATAGTATTTGTAAAAAATTATTTTCTGTTTCTTCTGGTGCTTTATCTGATTTCCTATCTGGCACCGCAGGAGAGCTATCGGAAGTACTATCGCTTTTTTGTGAGCGCGCTCATGATCGCGGTACTGATGAAACCGGTGCTTGGTTTTCTGCAGAAGGATGTGAGGGCTGAGACGAGGCGGCAGTTATATTCTGTCGCAGATATGCTTGCGCAGAATGAATATAAAGAGAAGGGAGAGGATGTCTTTGCATGGTTCCTGGAGCGTGAAGGAGTGGATTACGAAGCGACTGAGCGGCAGGAGTAAGACCGACGGAATCATACTGATATTAATCGGAATTCTTGTGCTGATCATTTTAATCCCGACAGGGGACGGGAAAAAGACCGGTAACGTCGACCAATTGACACAGGAGGAAACGGACGGGAAGAATACAGCGGAAATGAGACAGACACAGACGGATACAGAGTATACAAAGGCACTGGAGGAGCAGCTTACAGACTTGATTGAAAGTATGGATGGAGTTGGAAAAGTGCGGGTGATGCTCACGCTTTCCGATGACGGGCTGGTCTATCTGGACAAGGATGTCCGGATACAGGAGAAGACACGTGAGGAGACAACGGTTGTCTATGACATGGGAGATACAAAGGAACCTTATGTTGTGCGAAGAGAACGCCCGAAGGTGGAGGGGGTCGTTGTGGTTGCGCAGGGGGGAGACAGACCGGGCATTGCCACCGAAATAACCGGTGCAATCCAGTCATTATTTGACCTTGAGGCGCATAAAGTGAAAGTAGTTAAAATGTCAGTGCAGGAGGAATCGCTGTGAAGAAAATCATTCATAAAAATCAGGTCGTGATCACGACACTTGCGGTACTTATCGCGATTGCCGGATATGTAAGTTACGATCGCAAAAGCGGAGGCGCGGAGGAAACGAAAACGGTTGCGAATATGAAGGAAGATGCGTTGTCTGACGGTATGGAAGACAATTACGATGACATTGCAGCCGACATCAGTGATGGCGAGAGTGTGGCGCTTGCATCAACCGAGAGTGGTGAAGAACCGACGGATGCTGGAGAGACCGTGCTTACGAGTGCGGTAGCCGCAAGTGCCGACTATGCAGCACAGGTCAAGCTCAATCGCGAGCAGGTTCGTTCCAAAAATAAAGAAACACTGCAGGCGATCATTGACAGTGCAACGGTTGATGAGGCACAGAAGCAGGCTGCAATCGATGAGATGGTTACAATGACGGATCTTGCAGAGAAGGAGTCCAATGCGGAAATGATGCTTGAAGCGAAAGGCTTTCAAAACGTTGTGGTCAGTATTACCGACGAGGAGTGTGATGTGGTTCTTGATATGGGGGATGTGACGGACGCGAAGCGTGCACAGGTGGAGGATATTGTCAAACGCAAGACCGGTGTAGCAGCAGAAAATATCGTCATTACACCGATTGAATAAAATTAGTTGAAAATACATATTTTTTAGAGTAATATAAACTTTGATATGCATTTATATCAAGTTTTGGAGGATCTATTGTGAGCAACTTAAGAAAAGAAATAGAAAAAAGACGTACTTTTGCAATTATTTCCCACCCGGATGCCGGTAAGACGACACTGACGGAGAAGTTCCTTCTGTACGGAGGCGCTATCAACCAGGCGGGTTCGGTAAAGGGAAAGGCGACTGCAAAGCACGCTGTGTCCGACTGGATGGAGATTGAGAAGCAGAGAGGTATTTCGGTTACTTCTTCTGTGTTGCAGTTCAATTATGATGGATACTGCATCAACATTCTGGATACACCGGGACATCAGGATTTCTCGGAGGACACATACCGTACACTGATGGCAGCGGATTCCGCCGTCATGGTCATTGATGCAAGTAAAGGTGTAGAGGCGCAGACACGCAAACTTTTCAAAGTCTGCGTCATGCGCCATATCCCGATTTTTACATTTATCAATAAGATGGACCGCGATGCGAACGATACCTTTGAGCTTCTTGATGATATCGAGAACGAACTGGGGATCGCAACCTGCCCGATCAACTGGCCGATTGGTTCCGGTAAGGAGTTCAAGGGTGTATATGACCGTAATACCAGAAAAGTCATGACTTTCGCCGATACCCTTAAGGGAACGAAGGAAGGTTCGGAGAAGATCATTGATATTGATGATCCGTCACTTGTGGATGAGATCGGGGCTGACAAGAAGGCGCAGCTTGATGATGAGATCGAGCTTCTCGATGGAGCGAGCGCGGAGTTCGACATGGATCTTGTAACTAAGGGTGAGCTTTCGCCGGTATTTTTCGGTTCTGCTTTAACCAATTTCGGTGTTGAGACATTCCTGCAGCATTTCTTACAGATGACGTATGCACCGATGGCACGTAAAGCCGATATCGGAGAGATTGATCCGTTTGGAGAGGATTTCTCTGCTTTCGTATTTAAGATTCAGGCCAATATGAACAAGAACCACAGAGACCGTATCGCTTTCATGCGTATCTGTTCCGGAAAGTTTACCGCCGGTATGGAAGTGTATCATGTTCAGGGAGACAAGCAGATCAAGCTCGCACAGCCGCAGCAGATGATGGCGGATGAGCGTAAGATCGTGGAGGAAGCATACGCCGGAGATATCATCGGTATCTTTGATCCGGGTATTTTCTCGATCGGAGATACGTTAACGACCGCGAAAGACAAGTTCCGCTTTGAAGGAATTCCGACCTTTGCACCGGAGCATTTTGCGCGTGTACGTCTCATCGATTCCATGAAGCGTAAGCAGTTCGTCAAAGGCGTGACACAGATTGCGCAGGAAGGTGCCATCCAGATTTTCCAGGAGTACAAAGGCGGTATGGAAGAAATTATCGTCGGCGTTGTCGGTGTGTTACAGTTTGACGTACTCAAATTCCGTCTGGAAAATGAGTATAATGTGGAGATTCGTCTGGAAAATCTGCCGTATGAGCATATCCGCTGGATCGAGAATAAAGATGAGGTCGATGTGGATAATCTGACCGGTACTTCCGACATGAAGAAGGTCATTGATATGAAGGGAAATCCGCTTCTTCTGTTTGTCAATGCATGGAGTGTCGGTATGGTGCTTGACCGGAATGAGGGACTGGTTCTCGCTGAATTCGGTACGAATTAAACTTTTAGAGAAATAGAGAAAGCTTAAGGCAGCGCGTATTACAATGTGTGTCTGGTGACGAAGGAGAAATTAAGATGGATGTAGTGACATTGACGAAGGACAACTTTGAACAGGAAGTATTAGCAGCTAAGGTACCGGTACTGATCGATTTCTGGGCAACCTGGTGCGGACCGTGTCAGCTGCAGTCTCCGGTTGTGGATGAGATCGCGACGGAGATGGGAGATCAGGTGAAGGTGTGTAAGGTGAATGTGGACGAGCAGGCTTCCCTTGCATTGAATTATCAGATCACAAGTATACCGACACTTGTATTCATGAAATATGGTCTGTTCCAGCAGAGAATGATCGGACTGCAGAACAAGGAGACGATCATGGAATGTCTGAATACAATTCTTGCGGATGAATAGAGTATGATGGAGACTTTTTGGTTGACAAGGAAAAGGTCTATCGATATAATTAAGGCAGTTGCTTAAGGCAGCTGTCTTTTTTATTCCCCAACACCGTTTTTTGAAATTAATGATTGACAATGCAATCAAAGTATACTACTATTAGAACATAAAAACGAACATAAGTTCGTATAAAGGAGATCGTTATGGCAAAAGAAGATAAATTGAAAGCATTAGACGCTGCGATTGCGCAGATTGAGAGACAGTACGGTAAGGGTTCGGTCATGAAGCTCGGTGACAATTCCGCGAACATGAATGTGGAGACCGTTCCGACCGGATCATTAAGTCTTGATATTGCACTTGGACTCGGCGGACTTCCGAAGGGAAGAATTATTGAGATCTATGGACCGGAGTCCAGTGGTAAGACAACGGTTGCGCTTCATTGTGTGGCTGAGGTTCAGAAGAGAGGCGGTATCGCAGGATTTATCGATGCGGAGCATGCATTGGATCCTGTCTATGCAAAGAATATCGGTGTAGATATTGATAATCTGTATATTTCGCAGCCGGACTGTGGTGAGCAGGCACTTGAGATCACAGAGACGATGGTTCGTTCTGGTGCGGTAGATATCGTAATTGTCGATTCTGTAGCTGCATTAGTTCCGAAGGCGGAGATCGATGGAGATATGGGAGACTCCCATGTTGGTCTGCAGGCGAGACTGATGAGCCAGGCACTTCGTAAACTGACCGGTGTCATCAGCAAGTCCAACTGTATTGTTATCTTTATCAACCAGCTGCGTGAGAAGGTTGGTGTCATGTTCGGTAACCCGGAGACAACAACCGGTGGACGTGCACTTAAGTTCTATGCATCGGTACGTTTGGATGTCCGCAGAGTGGAAGCTTTAAAGCAGGCTGGTGAAGTGATCGGTAACCATACCCGTGTGAAGGTAGTCAAGAATAAGGTGGCTCCGCCATTCAGAGAGGCTGAATTTGATATTATGTTTGGACAGGGAATCTCGAAGGAAGGGGATATCCTTGACCTGGCAGCGAATGTGGGCATCATCAGTAAATCCGGTGCGTGGTACGCGTATGAGGGAGATAAGATCGGACAGGGACGTGAGAATGCGAAGACTTATCTGCGTGAGAATCCGGAGTTCTGTAAGATGATCGAGGAACAGGTGAGAGAGCACTATTTTGCGCAGGAGGATGAAGAGGAAGCTGCTGCGCCAGAAGAGAGTGCAGATGCAGGTAAGGATGCATAATTTATGATTTATGTGACAGAGTGCGAGTCTCTGGGCAAAGGAAAGCTCCGCATCCGTTTTGACAACGGTGTGGAGCTTTCTTTGTACCGCTCGGAGGCTAGACAATTTAAACTTTCAGAGGATGCTGCAATCGAAGAAGAGGATTATCGGAAACTGTTGGATGAGGTGGTGGCGAAGAGAGCAACGAAGCGTGCGATGCATCTCCTTGAGCGAATGGATCGGACGGAGCATCAGCTTCGGGAGAAGCTGCGTACTGGTGGTTATCCAGAAGAATGTATTGATGCCGCGGTCGAATATGTGAAGCGTTATCATTATATAGATGATCTGCGGTATGCCTGCACGTTTGTGCGGCTTTCACAGGAACGGTTGAGCAGGTTGCAGATTAAAATGAAGCTTTCTCAGAAAGGAATAAGTAAAGAACTCATTGAGCAGGCACTGGAAGAAGAGTATGAGGCGCAGGAACTTGAGCAGATTTACAGACTACTTGAGAAGCGTGGTTACGTAGCAGAGAATGCAGATGAGAAAGAATTCCGCAGAACTTACCAGTTTCTTATGCGGCGGGGGTTCAAAAGTAACGAGATTCTGACGGCAATGAAAAGAAGATAAGATGCATATAAGAAGCAAATTCCAAAGTTGCACAAAACAAATGCGAATACCTTGACATAATTGAGCAAAAAGGATAAAATTGTTATGTTGTAAGTTTATGACATAGAAAGAGTTTCTTTTTGTTATATGTACAATGAAAATTTAATAAAGGAGGTGCTCCTGTGCTGCAGATTATTATAGCTGTTGTTATCACACTTATAATTACTGCAATTGCTACCTGGTTTATCTCTGTAGAATATCATAAGCGTGTCGCAAACACGAAGATTGGTAATGCGGAGGAGAAAGCGAGAGGCATCATTGACGAAGCTGTCAAGACAGCGGAAGCCAAGAAGCGCGAAGCCACCCTTGAGATCAAAGAAGAGACCATTCGCTCCAAGAATGAACTTGACAAGGAAATCAAGGAACGCAGAAACGAAATTCAGCGTAACGAGCGCAGAATTGTCCAGAAGGAAGAAAATCTGGATAAGAAGCTCGAAGCGATGGAGAAGCGCGAAGCCAGCTTTAATGCCAAGGAAGAGGACTTAAAGAAGCAGAAAGTTGAGATAGCAAAGCTCAATGAACAGCGAGTGCAGGAACTGGAGAGAATCTCCGGATTAACCTCTGAACAAGCAAAAGAATTCCTTTTAAAGACCGTTGAAGAAGATGTAAAAATTGACACTGCAAAGATGATCAAGGAGATGGAGGCTCAGGCGAAGGAAGAAGTCTCCAAGAAAGCGAAGGAGTATGTTGTTACCGCGATTCAGAAGTGTGCTGCGGATCATGTTTCTGAGACAACAATTTCGGTAGTACAGCTCCCGAACGATGAGATGAAGGGACGTATCATTGGACGAGAGGGACGTAATATTCGTACTCTTGAGACAATGACAGGTGTAGATCTGATTATTGACGATACACCGGAAGCAGTCATTTTATCAAGCTTTGATCCGATTCGAAGAGAAGTTGCAAGAATTGCTCTCGAGAAATTGATCGTTGACGGACGTATCCATCCGGCCCGCATCGAGGAGATGGTAGAGAAGGCGCAGAAAGAAGTCGATACAATGATTCGCGAGGAAGGTGAGGCTGCTGTACTTGAAGTCGGCATTCACGGAATCCATCCGGAACTTGTTCGTCTTTTAGGTAAGATGAAGTTCCGTACAAGCTACGGACAGAATGCATTAAAGCATTCCATCGAGGTCGCACAGCTGACCGGTCTTCTTGCCGCTGAAATCGGTGAAGATGTCCGTATGGCAAAACGTGCCGGATTATTACATGATATCGGTAAAGCAGTCGATCATGATATGGAAGGATCACATATCCAGCTTGGTGCTGAACTTTGTAGAAAGTATAAGGAGTCAGCATTAGTGATCAACGCAGTTGAGTCACACCACGGAGATGTTGAGCCAGAATCATTGATTGCATGTCTGGTACAGGCGGCTGACACAATCAGTGCTGCAAGACCGGGTGCAAGAAGAGAGACATTGGAGACATATTCTAACCGCTTACAGCAGTTGGAAGATATTACAAATGGTTATAAGGGAGTCGAGAAATCTTTTGCTATTCAGGCAGGTAGAGAGATTCGTATTTTAGTTGTTCCTGAACAGATCAGCGACGCAGACATGGTACTGATGGCTAGAGATATTTCGAAGCAGATTGAATCTGAGTTGGAATATCCGGGACAGATTAAGGTTAATGTCATTCGTGAGTCACGTGTCGTTGACTACGCAAAGTAGAGATTAAAAAGGGAGGCTCTGATATTTGGGTATATATCCGAATATCAGAGCTTTTTTGATGTATATATGTTGTCCCTCGTGGTGGATGCGTATAAAACTTGTGATCATGATTGGTACATGATAAAATTGTTATCAGGACTGTAAAGCTGGAAAGGAAGTTTGAGTATGATCGATCAAATGAAACGTTTAAAAAGAGAATTGAAGTATAAAGGATCTATCTTGGATATCTATCAGGATACGATGGAATTTGCAAACGGAAAGCAGGAAAAATGGGATTTTGTATCGCACCGTATGGGCGCTGCTGCCATCCTTCCGGTGCTTCCGGATGGAAGAATTGTGATGGTGCGTCAGTATCGTAATGCTTTGGAACGTGAGACCATTGAAATCCCGGCTGGAGCGCGTGACAGTAAGACGGAGGACACGAAGGTGTGCGCGACAAGAGAGCTGGAGGAGGAGACCGGATACCGGAGTGAAAATGTCGAATTCTTACTTTCTTTGCGTACGACCGTTGCTTTCTGTGATGAGCATGTGGATGTGTATCTTGCCACGGATCTGGAGAAAATCGGAGAGCAGCATCTTGATGATGCAGAGAGTATCGATATTGAAATCTATACACTTGATGAACTCTGTAAGATGATCTATGAAGGAAAGATTGAGGATTCAAAGACCGTAGCGGCGATTATGGCTTATGGGAATAAATTGAGGGGCTAGGACATATTCTAGAAAGAAGATTTATTTTGGATAGAATATGAAAAAAGAGATTACGATCGGAATCTGTTTTGTGATGGCAGGAATTCTGTGTGCCTGTTTCTTTGGATATGAATATTTTACAACGTATGGATTCCTGAATGAATATCATATGCGGTCATTTGCCGATTCGGATACAGAACTTATGACGTTGCTTGGAAATATTCTATGGGAGAGAGGTAAGTTATTTGTGTTTCTATGGATTCTGTCGTATACACCGGCACGTAAGGTAATTCCTCTTGTGTTGCGATGCCTGATCTGCTTCACGGGAGGCATTTTTCTGGCTGCCTGTATGCTGAATATGGGAATTGCCGGGTTTATGTTCTTCCTTGTTTCCTGGCTGCCGCACGGCCTGATTTATTTGATCGTGTTGTATCTGATGCTCAGAAGCGACAGGCACCGGTATTATGCACACAGTCATCCGATCGGAAAACGCGTGGCGGCAATACTTGGACTTGTGATCGTGTTTGTGTTTGGGTGTGTTGTGGAGGCAACAGCGGGAGTGTGGCTGATGCGAAGAGTGATTTTGTTAATATATTAAACGAGACGAGTTGTTTTGGAACTTGTCATGATCCGCATAGGGAGATATGTTTTTGTTACTTGCGCAAATAAAAAAGGATGATACCGAGTAAAAGTTATTACTTGATATCATCCTTTATATTTGTATGTATGGTTAATCCGTAATTTTTGCACCTGTAATAGTAAGACCATCTGTTGACTCAACCGTTAAATCGCTAAAACCAATGTGATCAGTCGGATTTTGGTGATATTGCGTTGAAAGAATTAAATTGCTGGTGTTATCACCGCCTGCTAAGGAACCAACACCACATGAGATAAAATGTACAGGTTGATTAAAACTAACCGATAATGTCTGGGCTTCACGTGTGTGGTCGGCAGCATGGGTAGCATTAATAGAGATTACATAATTTTTACGGCCCTCAGTAGGTGTCTGACTAACTATAGTTGCATCAATGGTATAGCATAATGCATCTGCACCACTCGCTAAATAAACACCCTCAGTTACATCATTATTCATAACAATTACAGGTTTCGTGTAATTCTTGTTCATGATAGTTCCCCTTTAATAAAACTATACTTTACGTCTTCTTTACATAAAATATAGCATAAGAAGGTGGAAAAAACAACACTTAATTGCGTTAAGTTGGCATTTTTTGCCTGATCTTGGCACGAAACTCGTTAAGTAACATTATTTGGCGTTCGATTCTGCAATCTCATAGATGAGTTTCCTGGAATCTTCCCATCCAAGACATGGATCTGTAATGGATTTACCATATACATGTTCGCCAATCGCCTGATTGCCTTCTTCGATATAACTCTCGATCATAAGTCCCTTGACTAAGCCGCGGATCTCGGAAGAAATCTGACGGTTGTGCATAACTTCTTTTGCGATACGAATCTGCTCCTTGAACTTCTTACCGGAGTTGGAGTGGTTGGTATCAATGATTGCTGCCGGGTGAACGACATCCATCTTCTCATACATATCGTGAAGACGGATCAGATCCTCATAGTGATAATTCTGTACGGTGTTGCCGTGCTTGCTGACAGCGCCACGGAGCACAACGTGTGTGAGCGGGTTACCGGAAGTCTTTACTTCGCAGCCTCGGTATACAAAATGATGCGGATGCTGGGCTGCATATACGGAATTTAACATAACGGAGAAATCACCACTGGTCGGGTTTTTCATGCCTGAAGCCACATCAAATCCACTGACGGTCAGACGATGCTGCTGATCTTCAACAGAACGCGCACCAATCGCAACGTAGGAGAGAAGATCCTCGACGTATCCCCAGTTTTCAGGGTAAAGCATTTCGTCAGCGCAGGTTAATCCGCTTTCTTCAATCGCGCGGATGTGCATCTTACGCATTGCGATCAGTCCCTCGACCATATCAGGAGCTTTCTCAGGATCCGGCTGGGAAGCGATTCCCTTGTAGCCTTCGCCTGTGGTACGTGGCTTGTTGGTATATACACGAGGAATGATGATCAACTGATCCTTGACATCCTCCTGAATCTTGGTCAGTCGGCTGACATAATCACATACAGAATCTTCGTTGTCTGCGGAACATGGTCCGATGATAACAAGAAAACGCGAATCTTTTCCGGTGATTACATCGGAAATCATGGCATCACGTTGCTTTTTTAACTCTTTTAATTCCGGGGAAAGCGGATAGTCACGCTTGATCTCGTCCGGAGTCGGTAATTGATTTAAAAATGTAAAACTCATTTCTTACTCCTTATTTCTTCCCAATTGTAGTATATTTATACACTCGGATATATTAATCGAAAAAGCGTGAAATGTCAATTTTGTCGCAGTATTTCCTTTCTTTTTATGTATGAAACTGTTATACTTAATAAAGTTAAGCGCATGAAAAATCGTTTTCATGCGAAAAGAATGCATAGATAAAAGTCTATGGTGGGAGGAGTATCATGGAGAACCTGCTTTGCATTAAGGGTCGTGTATTGGGCAAGGAAAAGCCACTTGTCTGTGTCCCGATTATGGCAACAACAAAGGATGAAATTATAAAGGAAGCGAAGCGTCTGGCGTGGCTTCATGTTGATATGATCGAGTGGAGAGTGGATGCTTTCGCACAGGTGCGAAGTGCAAATGCAATCCGTGAGGTATTAGATGAATTAAAACCGATCGTTAAGGATACAATTCTTGTATATACATTCCGTTCTAAGAATCAAGGGGGACTTATGGCTTTAGAACCGGAAGAAATTGTTGATATCCATCAGGTCGCAGCGGAGACGGATGTGGTTGACTTTATTGACTTGGAATATTTTGAGGCAAAGAAACCAGAAAAGGAGATTCGGATACTTCAGGAAATGGGTGTACATGTGATCGCGTCGCATCATGATTTTGAGCAGACACCGGAGCGCGGCGTCATCCGTATGCTTCTTGAGCAGATCCGTGAGAGTGGCGCAGATGTGGTCAAGCTTGCGGTTATGCCACAGTCGATGCAGGATGTACTTGATTTATTGGAAGAGACGAATGCTTTCCATGAAAAATATCCGGATAAAGCACTCATTACGATGTCGATGGGAGCGCTTGGAGCCATCTCACGCGTGTCAGGAGAATTCTTTGGATCCTGTGTGACATTTGGAGCCGGCGAGCAGGCCAGCGCACCGGGACAACTTCCGATGGGAGAGCTTGAACAACTTCTTGGAACCCTTCATAAGAGTATCAGCCGTTGTTGACGAACAATGCCGGTTATGATATTATATATGTTGACTTTTCCCAAAAGTTAACACTTATTGGAACATCCGGTCATGAGAGTTCGCTACGCGAAGACCGGACGCTACATGTTAACTTTTTTTAAAAGTTAACACATACGCAGCCGTAGTATAATGGATAGAACGTAGGACTCCGACTCCTGAGATGCGGGTTCGATTCCCGCCGGTTGCATACTGCGGTAAGGAGGGACCCGGCGCTAGCCGGGAGGATGCCTCATGACCTCTGTATAAAAGGAGAAATATATGGAAAAACAAGATAACTTTGCGGACAATGCAAAGATTTTTTTGAATAAAAATAAAAGATATATCGGCGCAGCTGCCTTATTTATCGCTTTTGTTCTTGTACTTGTGAACTGTACAGGACCGAAACAGAAGGTTGCTGATACCCAGAGTGGAACTGAGAATTCTTCCACACAGCCGGCAACAGAATATGAATTAAACGGTAAGCTTAAGAAGAATGCGTCGCAGGAACTGGTTGATTTAATTACAAATTATTATAATGCGTATGCGTCGGGCGATACTGAGACAATGGAAGAGTTTGTTTCTCCGTTCTCGGATGATGAGAAGAGTTACATTGGTGCATTGTCTGATTATTATGAGAAGTATGAGAATATTACCTGTTATTCCATACAGGGAGCAACGGAGGATTCTTATCTGGTTTCGGCAGTGTTTGACCTCAAGTTTTATGAGGTGGATACACCGGCACCGGGAATGGATTTCTTCTATGTTGAACGGGATGGCAAGGGAAATCTCTATATCAATAATGTGTATTCCGCATTTAATTTTACATTCCTTGAGGATGAGCTGGATGCCAATCTGTATTCCCTCGTGTTGAGTTACGAGAAGTCGGATGAGGTTAAGGCATTACAGAATCAGGTACAGACGAAGTATGATGAGGCGGTAGCCAGTGATGACAAGCTTGCGAATATGGTAGGCGGAACACTCAGAACCGTAATTTCCAATTGGAGAGATACGATCGCTGCATCCAAGACCGATGATACACAGGCAGGTACGGAAAGCACTGACAGCACACAACTTGAGGATACAAAGAAAGCGGACAGTACCGAAAATAGTGAGCAGACAGATACCAAGCAGGATGCGGTAAAGACGGATGATGCTTCGAAGGATGATACGAAGACAGACGATTCGTCCAAGGATGATTCTTCTAAGAAAGAGACCAAGAAGACCGGCAAGGTTAAGACAAAGGATATCTGTAATGTACGTGCCAAGGCAAGTACAGATGCGGAAGTCTTAGGTAAGGTTGACGTTGGTGTCAAACTTAAGAAACTCGGAACTTCCGGAGAATGGACCAAGGTTAAGTTCCAGGGACAGACCGGATACATTAAGAGTGACCTGCTCAAAGAAGTAAAATAAAAATGAATGGCGGAGGCTGTAATGGTCTCCGCGTTTTTTGCACGTGAGGATCTATTAGTGGAAGTCAGAATTAACAAATTCTTAAGTGAGGCGGGCGTGTGTTCCCGAAGAGAAGCAGATCGGCAGATTGAAGCCGGAAATGTAACCATTGATGGCAGGATTGCCCAGATGGGAGACAAGGTTGAGGCAGGGCAGACAGTCTGCTTTCAGGGACAGGCTGTGTCTAAGGAAGAAGAGATGATCTTGATCGCCTTTCATAAGCCGGTGGGAATTGTCTGTACGGCGGAGAAGCGACAAAAAAACAATGTGATCGATTATATCAATTATCCGAAGCGCATCTATCCGGTCGGAAGATTGGATAAGGATTCGGAAGGTTTACTTCTTCTGACCAATAACGGAGATATCGTCAATAAGATGATGCGTTCCGGAAATATGCACGAGAAGGAATATATCGTAACGGTGAATCGTCCGGTGACAGATACTTTTGTCCATGGACTTGCCAATGGGGTTCCACTTGTGGAACTGAATACAACGACAAGAAAATGCCGTGTGGAGCAGATTGGTAAGAGGCAGCTTCGCATTGTCCTGACCCAGGGACTCAACCGGCAGATTCGTCGAATGTGCGAATATTTCGGATACCGCGTGCAGAAACTAGTACGTGTTCGTGTTATGAATATCGAACTAGGAGATCTGGAACCGGGACAATATCGTGATGTGACACCGGAAGAATATAAAAGACTGATGCAATTGATTGCATCCTCAAGCAACCAGCCGGTGCGTGCAACCGGAAAACCACGCGATGAGCGTAACCGGAATTTTGGACAGAGTGGAACAGGGCGTAAGAATAAGACGGATTCCGACTGGAATCCTGATAAGAATGCGACACACAGAACCGGGACATATCGCACAGACGGAGGCAACCGGAAGGAAAATGGAGTGACACGACCGGGAAAGATAAGTAAGCACGGAACATTTACGGTTGTGAACAAAAATATAGATCGAGAGAGAACACATGGAAGACAAAAAGAAACGGATTGAAGCCCTTGTAGAACAATTAAATAAAGCATCGTCTGTCTATTACAACGGACAGGATGAGATTATGTCTAATTATGAGTGGGATGCATTGTTTGATGAACTGGCTTCACTCGAAAATGAGACCGGCTATGTGCTTCCTGAGAGCCCGACACAGAGAGCGGGTTACGAGGAAGAGGCAAGTGGAGAGAAGGAGGAGCATGAGTATCCGGCTTTATCACTTGCCAAGACGAAGAATATTGAAGAACTTAGGACCTGGGCAGGGGAGCGCCAAATCTGGCTTTCCTGGAAGCTGGATGGTCTGACTCTGGTACTGACGTATGATGACGGAAAGCTTTCGAAGATTCTTACGCGAGGCAACGGAACGATCGGTACGAATATTACATTTCTTAAGAATGCAATCAGTGGATTTCCACAGAAGATCAAATACAAGGGACATATGGTTGTGCGAGGCGAAGCAGCAATTTCGTACACGGATTTCGCTTTGATCAACGATATGATCGAGGATGATGATGAAAAATACGCCAATCCACGGAATCTCGCATCCGGAACGTTGAACCTGGATGATCCGGCGGAGGTAAAGGAGCGCCATGTGTGTTTTCATGCCTTCACACTTGTGCATATCGATGAGCCTATGGTTTCCTGGGGCGCGCGCATGGATTATCTTGCAGAGCTTGGATTTGATGTGGTCGATCGGGAGGCGACAGACGCAGCACATTTGTCGGAGACGATTGATGCATGGACAAGAAAAGTAGAAAATGGTGAGATGGACATTCCGGTGGATGGACTTGTCATCTGCTACGATGATACGGAGTATGCTTCTTCCGGCAGTGTGACCGGACATCATGCGACACGTGCGGGATTTGCCTTCAAGTGGCAGGATGAGTCGGTTGAGACGAAGCTGTCCTATATTGAGTGGTCATGTGCGGTATCGACCATTTCGCCGGTTGCGGTATTTGAACCGGTGCAGATCGAGGGAACAACGGTCAGCCGTGCGTCACTTTGTAATATCAGTGAAATTGAGCGCCTGGGACTTGGAAAAGAATGCACGCTTGAAGTCATTAAAGCAAACAAAATCATTCCGAAATGTATTGCGGTAAAAGATGCAAGAGGAGAAGTAGAGATCCCTAAGGTTTGTCCGGTGTGCCATGCACCGACAGAAATCCGGATCAGTTCACACAGTGGAACAAAGACGTTGCATTGTACCAATCCGGACTGTACTGCCAAGAATGTGAAGAAATTTACGCGTTTTGTCAGCAAGGGGGGAATGGATATTGATGGATTATCCATTCAGACGATGCTAAAGTTTATTAACGAGGGGTATATTCATGAGTTCGCGGATATTTATCATCTGCGGGAGCATTTTGATGTGATCAGCCAGATGGAGGGATTCGGTGAGAAGTCCGTCCACAATATGGATACTTCCATCGAGGCAAGCCGGAAGGTTCATCCGGTGAACTTTATTTTTGCCTTGTGCATTCCTTTGATCGGAACAGATGCTGCCAAGAAAATCGTGAATACGATCGGCTTTGACGCTTTCTTACAGAGAATGGAGGAGAGTGTCGGATTTGATGATATCGATGGTATTGGCGTGGAACGATCCAATTCGATTCTGAAATGGTACACAAACGAGCACAATCGAATGTCTCTTGAACATTTGCTGAAAGAATTAGAGATTGAGGATGTTCAGCCTGTTGATACATCGGATGGATTATGCACAGGGCTGACATTTGTGATCACGGGCGATGTGCATCATTTTAAAAATCGTGATGCGTTTAAGGCTTATGTAGAGAGCCAGGGAGGTAAAGTTGCCGGAAGTGTATCCGGCAAAACCAGTTATCTCGTCAACAATGATGTGGAATCCAACTCGTCTAAGAACCGTAAGGCGAAGGATTTAGGGGTGCCGATTCTCTCGGAGGACGCATTTGTGGAACAGTTTGTCCGTTCGTAGAAGTACCGGAAAGTGAGGAAGAATAGTAATGCCAATCAGAACACAGAGTGATCTGCCTGCAAAGGAGATTCTTGAACAGGAAAATATATTTGTCATGGATGAAAATCGTGCGATGCATCAGGATATCCGTCCAATCAACATTGTGATCTTAAACCTGATGCCGCTGAAGGAAGACACAGAACTGCAGATCTTACGTTCATTGTCCAATACACCGTTACAGGTGGATGTATCGTTTATGGCTCCGGCTTCGCATGCGTCTACCCATACATCCAAGAGTCATCTGAATCAGTTTTATCAGACATTTGATGAGATCAAAAAGCAATATTTTGACGGCTTGATCATTACCGGAGCACCGGTGGAATTGATGGAGTATGAAGAAGTGGATTACTGGCCAGAGGTTTGTGAAATCATGGAATGGTCGAAGAAACATGTGACTTCGACACTTCATCTGTGCTGGGGGGCACAGGCAGGTCTCTATTACCACTATGGAATCCAAAAGCATATTCTTGACGAGAAGATGTTTGGTGTGTTCAAGCATAAAGTAATGAACCGTAAGATTCCGCTTGTAAGAGGCTTTGATGATTATTTTTATGCGCCACATTCGCGCCATACGGAGATTCGCAAGGAGGATATTCTTGCACATGATGAACTGACAATTCTTGCAGAATCTGAGGAGGCGGGAGTATTCCTTCTGATGAATCAGGACGGAAGCCAGATTTTCGTGATGGGACATCCGGAGTATGATCGCATGACGCTTGACACGGAGTATAAGAGGGACAAGGCGAAGAACCTGCCGATTCATATTCCAGCGAATTATTATCCAAATGATGATGATTCGAAGCGACCACTTCTTCAGTGGAGGTCTCATGGTAATATCATGTATGCGAACTGGCTGAATTATTACGTATACCAGCAGACACCGTATCAGTTTATCGATGTGGCGGAGATTATCGGAAAGTGAGTAGGAAGAATTCCCTAAATGGATGCTGGCTTTGCGCAGGCAAAAGATAAATCGGAATGCAACGAAGGAGAACATAAAAATGGAATTAAGTAAGACAATCCGCTTGTATGATGCGGATGCATACCAGACAGAATTTGAGGCTACGGTTCTTGCCTGTGAGGAAGTCGAAAAGAAAGACGGCAGGGTCTATCAGGTGTGGCTGGATCAGACACTTTTCTTCCCGGAGGAGGGCGGACAGAGCCCGGATATGGGAACCATCGATGGTGTGGAAGTACTCGATGTACAGATTAAGAATGAGGTCATTACGCACATACTTGCTGCACCTCTTACCGTTGGTGCTACGGTAAAAGGCGTTGTGGATTGGAAGCATCGTTTCTATAACATGCAGCAGCACAGTGGAGAGCATATTTTCTCAGGAATCGTACATAACCGATTCGGATATGACAATGTTGGATTCCATCTGAGTGATTCTATTGTCACGATGGACTTTAACGGTGTGATCACACCGGAAGAGATCGCAGAGATTGAAGAAAAGGTAAATCAGGCAATCATAGAGAATATTCCGGTAGAAGTGAGTTATCCGTCGAAAGACGAATTAAAGGAACTTGATTACAGAAGCAAGATCGAGATTGAGGGACAGGTCCGTATCGTGACGATACCGGGATATGATGTGTGTGCCTGCTGCGCACCGCATGTGAGAAGAACCGGAGAAATCGGAAGTCTTAAGGTTATGAATGTGCAGAGTTATAAGGGTGGTGTGCGAGTCAGCATTCTGTGTGGATTCCGTGCACTTGATGCTTTTCGCCAGAAAGCGGATATCATTACAGAACTGATGGCAGAATTCAGCACCAGCCAGGAAGCAATTATTGATAATGTGAAGAAGTTAAAAGGCGCAAATCAGACGATGAAGAATCAGCTTGCTGCAGCAAAACAGGAGCTGATGGAATATAAGGTGTCTGCAATACCAGAGGATTCTGAGAATGCAATCCTGTTTGAAGCAGATCTTGAGACACCGGTTGTGCGTGGTGTGGTGAATGGATTGGTGGAGAAGTTTGCAGGCATCAGTGCGGTATTTGTCGGAAACGATGAGAACGGTTATCAGTTTATTGTCGGAAGCAAAAATAAGGATTGCAGACAGATTGCTTCGGCTTTAAGAGAGAAGCTTTCGGCACGCGGCGGCGGAAGCGATAAGATGATTCAGGGATCGGTTGCCGCAACACAGCTGCAGATCGAGGAATTGTTTACGATGTTGTAGAACATCGTATGGTTTTTCAAATCTGTGTGGTGTGATTCTGAACAGTTATGAATCTTAAATGAATGGAATGTATGAAAACTTTGTTTGTTATGAAAAAAGGATGGACAACCGGGGCACATTAGAGTGCCTTGGTTGTCCATTCTTCGCAATTCCAGACATCTGTTACGATATCTTCGTAGAATTCCGGCTCGTGGCAGATGAGAAGGATACTTCCTTTGTATGCGATGAGAGCACGTTTTAATTCTTCTTTAGCATCAACGTCCAGATGATTGGTCGGCTCGTCGAGCAGAAGAAGATTGGTCTCACGGTTGATCAGCTTACAGAGGCGTACCTTGGCCTGTTCGCCGCCACTTAATACTTTCATCAGACTTTCGATATGCTTCGTCATCAGTCCGCATTTGGCTAAGGCGGAGCGCACTTCATACTGGTTCATGGATGGAAATTCGTTCCAGATCTCTTCGATACAGGTAATGTTAGTCTCGTATTTTTTCTCCTGCTCAAAATAACCCGGATACAGATAATCGCCAAGGTGCGAGCTGCCGGAGTATGGTTTGATATAGCCCATGATGCTTTTGAGCAGGGTTGTCTTTCCGATTCCGTTGGCACCGGTCATCGCAATCTTCTGACCACGTTCCATCACAAGGTTTAACGGGCGGGAGAGTGGTTCGCCGTAGCCGATCACAAGATCCTTCGTTTCAAAGAGAAACTTGGATGGTGTGCGTGCTTCCAGAAACTGGAATTCCGGCTTCGGTTTGTCAGCGGCAAGTTCGATGACATCCATCTTGTCGAGCTTCTTCTGGCGGGACATCGCCATATTTCTTGTTGCAACTCTGGCTTTATTGCGGGCAACGAAGTCTTTTAACTCACTGATTTCCTGTTGCTGTTTCTTGTAGGCGGCTTCCAGCTGCGCTTTTTTCACTTCATAGACGCGCATGAAATCGTCGTAGTTTCCGACATAGCGTGTGAGTTCTCCGTTGTCAATATGATAGATCAGATTGATGACACTGTTGAGAAACGGAATATCGTGTGAAATCAGGATGAATGCGTTCTCGTAATCATTTAAGTAACGTTTCAGCCACTCGATGTGCGACTCATCCAGATAGTTGGTCGGCTCATCGAGAAGCAGGATATCCGGCTTCTCAAGAAGCAGCTTGCCAAGCAGAACTTTGGTTCGCTGACCACCGCTGAGTTCCGTGACGTCGCGTTCTAATCCGATATCGGTCAGTCCCAGTGCGCGGGCAACTTCCTCGATCTTCGTATCGATAATATAGAAATCGTGGGAGTCTAAGGTGTCTTGAATTTCACCGAGTTCTATCATCATGGCATCAAGCTCCTCCGGTGAGGCGTCGCCCATGTGATCGCAGATCGTATTCATTTTTTCTTCCAGTTCAAAAAGAGAAGCGAATGCACATTTTAAGACATCATAGATGGTCTGGTCTTTTTCCAATACGGCATGCTGGTCTAAGTAGCCGACATGGATGTTTTTCGCCCATTCAATCTTACCTTCATCCGGTTGTAAGTGTCCGGTGATAATATTCATAAACGTGGATTTACCTTCGCCGTTGGCTCCGACAAAGCCGACATGCTCGCCTTTTAAAAGGCGGAAGGTGACGTCTTTTAAGATCGCGCGGTCGCCAAATCCATGATTTAAGTGCTCTACATTTAATATACTCATAATTACCTCGCTTTATGGGGATGTTTGCTGCATAATTGATACGTTTGCATTGCATTACAAATATCTTGAAATGACGAATTGGCAAAGCGTATTTATAATTCTATCATGGCATTTGAAATTTGAAAAGAAATTTTATGGCGAACCACTTGTCGAGGAATGAAAATGGGTATATGATTGTAAAATCGACGAAAACTAAGGGTGAATTTTATGAGTAACAAAAGTAATGATTTAACGGTTGGAAGGCTGCCAAAACAGATTTTGTTTTTGAGCCTTCCACTTATGTTGTCGAACCTTTTGCAGGTTCTGTTTAATCTTTCGGATATTGCAGTGGTAGGTAAATTTGCGGGCGCGAATGCGCTCGGATCGGTCGGTTCTACAGCGATTCTTTTGACACTTTTTCTTGCCGTGCCGCTGGGACTTGCCGGAGGCATCAATGTGCTGACGGCGCTTGCAATCGGTTCGAAATCGAAGAAGGATGTGTCGGAGACGGTGCATACTGCAGGGGTTATCAGTCTGATCGCGGGACTTCTTCTTTTGCTGGTTGGAGTGGTCTTTGCGAGAAATATTCTGGTGATACTTCATACGAAGGACGAATTGATCGAGGGTGCTGTGGCGTATCTGCATATTTATTTTCTGGGAATGCCGGCGCTCGCACTCTATAATTTCGGTAACGCGGTATTCAGCGCTGGCGGCAACACCAAGAAGCCATTGATGTATCTGTCGATCGCCGGTGTGCTTAATGTCATCTTAAATCTGTTTTTTGTGATTGTTTTAAAAATTGATGTCCGGGGCGTGGCTTTGGCATCGGCAATCTCGCAGTATGTTTCGGCGTTTCTGATCGTGAGAGATCTGTTTGGCAGTCATGAAATCTACCGGCTTCGCTGGGGAGAGATGCGTCTGACCGGGCACAAAGCGAAACGCATCCTGCAGATTGGTGTTCCGTCTGCATTTCAGTATATGATCTACAGTGTGGCAAATCTGTTTGTGCAAAGTGGTGTCAACTCGTTTAGTGCGACGGTTGTTTCCGGCAATTCTGCCGCGATGAATGCGGATAATCTGGTCTACGATATTATGGCGGCATTCTATACCGTGTGCGGCACATTTATGGGACAGAATCTCGGCGCAAGAAATAAGAAACGTGTGATCAACAGCTATCTGATCAGTCTGTTGTATTCAACGTTGATCGCGGTTGTTGCAGGAATACTTCTTGTGATTTTCAGCCATCAGTTCCTCGGACTTTTTGCGAACGACAAAGCGGTCATTGATGCGGGGGTTGATCGACTTATGATCATGGCGTCGTGCTATTGGTTGTCTGCGGCGATGGATTGTACGACTGCGGCGACGCGTGCGCTCGGCAAAACGGTTGTTCCGACGATTATTATGATACTCGGTTCGTGCGTGTTCCGTATTGTATGGATCTACACGGTATTTGCCACTTTCGGCACGACGTCATCCATTTATCTGCTGTATGGGGTATCGTGGCTGATCACAGGTATTCCGGAAGTGATTTACTTTATTTACATCTATCGAAAGACGGTTCACGAGTTGAATCTGTAATGCAACGAAATGGATTGCCACAATCGTTGTGAATGGGAGTGATTGAGCAGATAACTTCGTTGGATTCTGTGACGGTTTCTGTTATAATAAAAGAAGTGATGCACCGGAAAATGAGAACCGGTGATAAGGAGAAGAATAAAATGAGCGAAGTATACGATAAATTGCAAAAATGTTATGAGAGTGTGCGGGCACAGACGGATTTTGTGCCGGAGGTTGCGCTGGTGCTCGGTTCGGGACTCGGTGATTACGCAGAGAATATCCGCGTGGAAAAAACGATCGATTATCATGATATCGAAGGTTTTCCGGTGTCTACGGTCGTGGGACATGCTGGTCGGTTTATTTTTGGTTATGTGGATGATGTGCCGGTTGTCTGCATGCAGGGACGTGTGCATTATTATGAGGGGTATCCGATGACCGATGTGGTGCTTCCGACACGTCTGATGAAGCGGCTTGGTGCAAAGACACTGATTCTGACCAATGCAGCCGGAGGAATACAGCAGGGAATGCACGCAGGAGATCTGATGCTGATTACGGGGCAGATCGCAAGCTTTGTGCCATCTCCACTGATTGGACCGAATATCGATGAGCTTGGAGTGCGTTTTCCGGATATGAGTGAGATCTATGACCGGAAGCTGATCCTTGCCGCAAGAAAATGCGCCAGTGAACTTGGCATTGATCTAAAGGAAGGAACGTACCTTCAGTTTACGGGACCGGCATACGAGTCGCCGCAGGAGGTTGCGATGGCACGCATTCTGGGAGCTGATGCGGTAGGAATGAGTACGGCATGCGAGGCGGTTGCAGCCAACCATATGGGAATGCAGATCGTGGGAATTTCCTGTATCTCGAATCTGGCGTGCGGTATCTCGCCGGAACCGTTATCACACGAAGAAGTGCAGAAGTCGGCGGATGCTGCGGCACCGAATTTTAAGGCGCTTATTACGGCTTTGATAAAGGAGATTGGAAGAACATGCAGGTAATATTTATACATCACAGCTGCTTTCTTGTGGAAGTGGATGACAAGGTGCTGATCTTTGATTATTTTAACGGGGATCGTGTGAATGGATATACATTCCACGGAAAGCTTCCGACCTATGAGCCGGATACGAAGATCTATATGTTTGCCAGCCACAAGCATCAGGATCATTTTGATATGGATATCCTGCGGATGGCGGACCGGTATGAGAATATTCACTATATTTTATCGAAGGACATACGCATCAGTCCGAATTTTTTAAAGAAACATGGGATTGACCCGAAGGTTCGTGAAAAAGTGACATTTGTTGCACCGGAGAAGGAATATGAGATCGATGATCTGAAAATCCGCACACTGACTTCAACGGATGCCGGAGTTGCTTTCTATGTAACAACGAACGGAGTCAGTTTGTTCCACGCGGGCGACTTAAGCGATTGGAAGATGGAAGGCGTAGGCGAGCTGATCAATGGCAAGATGAAGCGTTCCTATCAGCATGAAATCCGAAAACTCAGCGGAAAGCCGATCAATATCGCATTCGTACCGGCGGATCCAAGACTTGGCGAGTACCAGTTTAACGGGCTGGATTTCTTCCTTAAGAGCACCGATGCGGAATTTGTATTCCCGATGCATATGTGGCAGGACTACAGTGGCATCAGGGATTACAAGAAGCGGATCACAAACATTGGGATGGCGGACCGCCTGATCGAAACCCTGCGTGAAAACCAGGTTTTCCCGTTTGGAGAGATGTAACGCGTGGTTAGATATTGAATTTTGCAAACAGTTCATTTATAATATAGTAGTTTAGGAGGTAGTGGTATGGTTGGAGACTTTTTTATGTGTGTTTTGCAGTATCTGTTGATCATGGTTGTATTGGCAGCGATTGGCGGACTCGGGGGATTTGTCGGTGTCAGACTTCGCAGAAAGAAGGATGCAAAGGCAGCTGCTTTAAAGGCTGAGAATACAGTAGAATCGGCAACAGATAAATAAAAGCACGTTTTCGCGTGTTTTATATATCAGGAGACACCTGGTAAAAAATAAAAAACAATCGGTCGTAAGAACCGGGTTTGGAGGAACTAGTAATGAAGAAGAGTTATGGCGTAAATGAGCTGCGCCGGATGTACCTGAATTTTTTTGAGAGCAAGGGACATCTTGCAATGAAGAGCTTTTCATTAGTACCGCACAATGACAACAGCTTATTGCTCATCAATGCGGGAATGGCGCCACTGAAGCCATATTTTACAGGACAGGAGATTCCACCGAGAAGACGTGTGACAACATGCCAGAAGTGCGTGCGTACCGGTGATATCGAGAACGTAGGTAAGACAGCACGTCACCTTACATTTTTCGAGATGCTTGGTAACTTCTCTTTCGGTGATTATTTTAAACATGAGGCGATCGCGTGGTCATGGGAATTTTTAACAGAGGTTCTCGGACTGGAGAAGGATCGTCTGTATCCTTCCATCTACGGAGAGGATGATGAGGCATACGATATCTGGACAAAGGAAGTCGGTGTGCCGGGAGACCGTATCACACGCTTTTATCGTGATCCGGAAACCGGAGAGTGTGATAACTTCTGGGAGCATGGAGCAGGACCTTGCGGACCTTGTTCCGAGATCTATTACGACCGTGGAGAAAAATACGGATGCGGCAAGCCGGATTGCAAGGTAGGTTGTGACTGTGACCGTTTCATGGAAGTATGGAATAATGTATTTACGCAGTTTGAGGGAGACGGCAAGGGTGGTTACACCGAGCTGGCTCAGAAGAATATTGATACCGGTATGGGACTGGAGCGTCTTGCGGTTGTTATGCAGGATGTTGATTCTGTATTTGACATTGATACGATGAAGGCTATCCGCGACAAGATCTGCGAGATGTGCGGCAAGAAGTATCAGGTCGATGCGATGGATGATGTATCCATTCGTCTGATCACAGACCATATCCGTTCTTCAACATTCCTTGTATCCGACGGTGTTATGCCAAGTAACGAGGGAAGAGGCTACGTTCTGCGCCGTCTGATCCGCCGCGCGGCCCGCCACGGAAAGATGCTCGGTATCGATGGATTATTCCTTGCCAAGCTTTCAGAAACCGTTATCAATGAGAGCAAGGACGGATATCCGGAATTGGAAGAGAAGAAGGATTTCATCTTCAAGGTACTGACACAGGAAGAAGAGAAGTTCAATAAGACGATCGATCAGGGACTTGCAATCCTCTCGGATCTGATGGATGAGATGAAAAAGGAAGGCAGGAAGGAGTTATCCGGAGCCGATACCTTTAAGTTATACGATACTTACGGATTCCCGGTAGACTTAACCGAAGAAATCCTTGAGGAGAAGGGATTTACCTACAACGAGGATGAGTTTAAGGCATGCATGGAGGAACAGAGACAGAAGGCGAGAAACGCCCGTAAGGTGACAAACTACATGGGTGCGGATGCTACTGTTTACGAGCAGATTGATCCGGCAATCACAACCGAATTCGTTGGATACGATAACCTGACATACAAGTCCAACGTATCCGTCATGACAACCGAGAGTGAGATCGTTGATGCACTTTCTGACGGAGACAACGGAACGATCATCGTGGACAAGACTCCGTTCTATGCGACCATGGGTGGCCAGCAGGGAGATAAGGGTATCATCCGCACCGCGGACGGTGAGTTTGCAGTGGAAGATACCATCAAGCTTCTCGGCGGCAAATACGGACATATCGGACATATGGTATCCGGCATGATTCGTGTTGGCGAGGAAGTAGAGCTTGTTGTGGATGCGAAGCTTCGTGCACAGACCTGTGCAAACCATTCCGCAACACATTTGATGCAGAAAGCGCTTCGTGAAGTCTTAGGAACACATGTTGAGCAGGCCGGTTCTTATCAGGACAGCGAGCGTACAAGATTTGACTTTACGCATTTTGCAGCAATGACACCGGAAGAACTTAAAAAGGTTGAGGATATGGTCAACGAGAAGATCAACGAGGCGATTCCGGTAACAACCGATATTATGACCGTTGATGAGGCAAAGAAGACCGGTGCGATGGCTCTCTTCGGAGAAAAGTACGGCGAGACGGTCCGTGTCGTATCGATGGGCGATTTTTCCAAGGAATTCTGTGGTGGTACTCATGTAAAGAATACCACAGATATCAAGGCGTTCAAGATCCTTTCGGAGAGCGGTGTCGCAGCAGGCGTGCGCCGTATCGAGGCATTGACCGGTGACAACGTACTTGCTTATTATAAGAAGATGGAAGAGGAATTTGAGGCAGCCGCTAAGGTTGTGAAGTCCACTCCGGCTAATCTTGCAGAGCGACTTGAGCATCTGACTGCTGAACTGAAAGCTTTACAGAGTGAGAATGAGTCACTTAAGAGTAAAGCTGCCAAGGATGCACTTGGCGATGTTATGGATCAGGTACAGGAAGTGAAGGGGGTGAAGCTTCTTGCTGCAAGCGTTGCAGGTGTTGACATGAACGGACTGCGTGATCTCGGGGATCAGCTGAAGGAGAAGCTTGGCGAAGGCGTTGTTGTGATCGCTTCCGAGTGTGACGGCAAGGTCAGCCTGATCGCGATGGCAACCGATGCAGCGATGAAGCAGGGCGCGCATGCAGGCAACCTCATTAAGGCAATCGCCGGTAAGGTCGGCGGTGGCGGCGGCGGACGTCCGAATATGGCACAGGCCGGAGGCAAGAACCCGGCCGGTATTCCGGATGCAATCGCAGAGGCTGCAAGCGCATTAGAGGGAATGTTAAAGTAAAAAATTATCAAATTTGATCAAAGTTGTTAAAACCTATTGACAAATCGCGATAATTTGCTAAAATAATCGATAGTGCAATTAAGATTACCTTACAGTTGATGCACAATACGCAACTGGAGGGAGGTTAGGTGTAGAATGTCTAGTGTAATCGTAAAAGAAAACGAGACTTTAGATAGCGCATTACGTCGTTTCAAGAGAAACTGCGCTAAGGCTGGTATTCAGCAGGAGATTCGTAAGAGAGAACATTACGAGAAGCCAAGCGTAAAGCGTAAGAAGAAGTCTGAAGCTGCTAGAAAAAGAAAATACAACTAGTATGTATTGAAATACCCCTGGGATTTTCCCAGGGGTGTTTTTTAATATCCGAGTGATTCTCCGATGAGAATGACTTTGATGCGGTCAGGGTTTCCACTTCGTCGTGTGATGACAATCTGGTTGCAGATGCCTTCCGGTGAGAGGCAGTCGGCACATCTTCCGGTTGCCGCACAAGGTGTCTTTTTATTAAGACGGATGCAGTTCGGCGGCGTCGCACAGTTTCTGACGCGGCGGATACCGTCCTCTACGTTTGCGGTAACTTTATTGAGTCCGGCAACGATAATCACCTGATCCGGTCCGTAGATGAGTGCGGCGACACGGTTGCCGTTGCCATCGATATTGATGAGTTCACCGTCGAGGGTGATTGCATTGGTACTCATAAAGTAAGTGTCGGCGGAGAATGCGTCACGGTACATCTGCTTTGTTTCTTCCGGTGTCTTTGCATTGTTGCGGTCAATCAGATGAATGCCGCTTTTGGCGCGGAGCGCATCCAGGATACCGCTTTCTGCGAGTGTCATGGAACCTCCGAATGCAACGGCTGCATCGGCGGCAACGAAGGAGAGTGCCTTGGCTTTGGCTTCTTCTATGGTTGCGCAATAGAATCCTTCGATCTGGCGTTTCTTAAGATTCTGAATCAGTGTATCTGCCAGAGTTTTGTTATATTGTTCTTTTACGGTCATTGTAAAACCTCCTTATCAGTAAGATGTGATACGCTTAATGTGCTTTTTATGATAAAACTTCCATAAGTTTTTGACAAGGCGCAAAATCGTTGTTAGAATATCTAGGCAGTTCGAAATGAGGATGGTTGAATTTTAGAACCGCGAGGAAAGGTGAGAAAATTATGAATCAAAATCTGAAAAAAATGATGGGCTACTATAAGCCGTACCTAAAAATATTCTGGGCGGATATGTTTTTCGCAACGCTCTCTGCGGCGGTTGCGCTGACGATTCCGCTTGTTGTGCGCTATGTGACTTCAACGCTGATCTATCTTCCGGCAGATGAGATCATAAGACAGATTACTTATATCGGAATCGGTCTGGTGGTGCTTCTTGCAATTGACTGTTACAGCCGGTTTTTTATCGGAAACTACGGACATGTGATGGGTGCAAAGATGGAGTATGACATGCGTGCAGAGTTGTTCGGACATATGCAGAAGCTGTCGTTTTCGTTCTATGATGATGCAAAAGTCGGACAGCTGATGAGCCGTATCACCTCCGATCTGTTTGACATCACGGAGCTTTTGCACCATGGTCCGGAGAATATTATTCTCTCCGTGTTAAAGATCGCGGGTGCGTTTGTGATTCTTGTAAACATCAACGGATGGCTGGCTTTGGCTGCGTTTGCGGTGCTTCCGTTTATGTTTGCTTTTGCGTTTCTATTAAATAAGAAGATGCGGCGTGCGTTCCGTAATAACCGTATCAAGATTGCGGATATTAACGCGCAGATCGAGGATAACCTCTCGGGAATACGTGTGGTCAAGTCGTTTGCCAACGAGGATATTGAAAATGAGAAGTTCCGTGTCGGAAACGATGGATTCTTAGCAGCGAAGAAAAACAGTTACCATTATATGGGAAGTTTTCAGGCGGGTGTCGGCGTGTTTACGACATTGATCCAGGTAAGTGTCATTCTTGTCGGAACAGTGCTGATCGCATATGGTCGTGTGGATATGACGGATCTTGTCACCTTCCTTTTGTATATCGGAGTATTTACGGATCCGATCCGTACTTTGGTTGATTTTACGGAGCAGTTTCAGAATGGTTATACAGGATTTGAGCGTTTTCAGGAGATCATGAACATTAAGCCGGATATTGAGGATGCACCGGATGCAACACCTATTGGTACGGTAAAAGGCGAGATCGAGTTTGATAACGTATCGTTCCAGTATAAGGACAATCAGGAAAATGTGTTGAACCACATCAACCTCAAAGTTCCGGCAGGAGCGTATATGGCACTTGTCGGTTCATCGGGAGCCGGAAAGACAACACTCTGCTCGTTGATCCCGCGTTTTTATGATGTGACGGGCGGACGCATTATGATCGATGGCAGAGATATTCGAAGTGTGACGTTAAAAAGCCTGCGTGACCATATCGGAATGGTACAACAGGATGTGTATCTGTTTGCCGGCACAATCTTTGAAAATATTCAGTATGGTAAGCCGGGCGCAACGCGCGAGGAAGTGATCGAGGCGGCGAAAAATGCAAATGCGCATGAGTTTATTATGGCATTTCCAGATGGCTACGACACGGATATCGGACAACGCGGTATCAAATTGTCAGGAGGGCAGAAGCAGCGCCTTTCGATCGCACGTGTGTTTTTAAAGAATCCACCAATCCTGATCTTCGATGAGGCGACTTCGGCTTTGGACAACGAGAGTGAGAAAGTGGTGCAGGATTCTCTGGAAAAACTTGCCAAGAATCGTACGACATTTGTGATCGCGCATCGTCTGACTACGATCCAGAACGCCGAAAAGATTCTGGTGCTGACGGAGGACGGTATCGCAGAGTCTGGAACACACGAAGAACTGCTGGCGCAGGGAGGATTGTACGAGAAGCTGTATCATATGCACGCGTAAGTTTGGGATGCATTGATTCAAAATTCCCCATACATCCGCGAAATCGATTCTGGAAGTAGCTTATATTTGCAAAAGCTTGACATTCCGTGTAAAATATAAGATTGTAGTGCAATGTTACAAAAGAATACAGCTTACAATTCGTGTAGCTGCCCTATAAATATAGAAAAGGAGAGATCTATTATGACAAAGATTGACATTATTTCAGGTTTCTTAGGAGCTGGTAAAACTACTTTTATTAAGAAGATGATCGATGAGGCTTTCAAAGGAGAGCAGATCGTTCTGATCGAGAATGAGTTTGGTGAGGTTGGTATCGACGGAGGTTTCTTAAAGGATGCAGGCATCCAGATTACAGAGATGAACTCCGGTTGTATCTGCTGTTCACTCGTGGGTGACTTTGGTAAGAACTTAAATGAAGTGATTACAAAGTATCATCCGGATCGTATCTTGATCGAGCCATCCGGAGTCGGCAAGTTATCCGATGTTATGAAGTCGGTGATCGATATCGAGAAGGAGCAGGATGTCAAGCTTAACGCTTTGGTTACTGTTGTAAATGCGCTGAAAGCAAGCAAGCAGATGAAGGCATTCGGCGAGTTCTTCAACAACCAGATCGAGTATGCAACAACGGTTATCCTAAGCCGCAGCCAGAATGCAACACCGGAGCAGCTGGAGTTCTGTGTAAAGCAGATCCAGAAGCTGAATCCGAATGCAGCAATCATTACAACCGATTGGAACGCAATCAGCGGAGAGCAGATCCTTAAAGTTATGGAAGGACAGGACAACCTTGAGATGAAGGTGCTTGCAGAGGCTCGTCATGCACAGGATGAGGAAGAACACGAGCATGAGCATCATCATCACGATCATGACAATGAGGAGCATGATCACCACCACGATCACGACCACGAGGAGCATGATCACCACCATGATCACGACCATGAGGAGCATGATCACCACCATGATCACGATCACGAGGAGCATGAACATCATCATGAGCACGGAGAGAACTGCACCTGTGGATGTCACGACCATGACCACGAGCATCATCATCACCATCATGCAGATGATGTATTCACAAGCTGGGGAAAAGAGACTCCGCACAAGTTCGAGAAGTCTAAGATTGAGGAGATCCTCAAAGGTTTCGTAGAGTCGGACAATATCCTTCGTTCCAAGGGAATGGTTGAGAGCACAGACGGAAGCTGGATCTACTTTGATATGGTTCCGGGCGAGTATGAGATTCGTGAGGGTGAGCCGGATTACACCGGACGTATTGTAGTAATCGGTACCGAAATTCATGAGCATGAGCTTGAGGAATTGTTCGGTCTGGCATAAAAACACAGGAATGATTCAGTCGATTGCCCGACTACAAAATAGAGTATGGATGAGGCTGAATTGCAATCAATGAGACAAGGAGTATTATATGGCACAGGAAATTCCAGTATATGTATTTACCGGATTCATGGACAGCGGCAAGACATCTCTTGTAGAGGAGACGCTTTTTGAAAATGAGTTCGGGGACGGCGCCAAGGGTATCATCATCATGTGTGAGGATGGTGATAAGGAGTATGACGAGGCAAAGCTTGCTACGGTCAACTTTAAACTGGTTACCATCGATTCCGAGGAAGAGTTTACACCGGCAAAGCTGCAGGAGATTCAGGATTCTTATCTCCCGGAGCAGGTGTTTATCGAGTACAATGGAACCTGGGGAATGGATAAGCTGCTTGAGGCGGATCTTCCGAAAGGATGGGTGATCGTTCAGTCACTTGCAACCGTGGATTCCACCACATTTGACATGTATATGAACAACATGCGCGCGATGATGCAGGAACAGGTATTCTCCAGCGATGTTGTCATCTTCAACCGCACGGATGACGACACCGACCGGGGACATCTCCGCCGCTCGATTAAAGCAATCAACCGTAAGGCACAGATTGTTTATGAGCGAAAAGACGGCACCATCGATGAGCGCCCGGAGGAGCTGCCATTTGACATCAATCAGGATGTGATTGAGTTATCTGATGCAGACTACGCAATCTGGTACATGGATGCGATGGACAATTACAAGAAGTATGATCACAAGAAGGTTAAATTCCGCGCACTCGTTTATAATCCGGATAAATTAAGAAAAGGTGTTTTTGTTCCGGGGCGCTTTGCGATGACCTGCTGCATCGAGGATGTCACATTTATCGGATTTAAATGTAAGTACGACAAGGAAAACGAGATTCCACACAAGTCGTGGATTGACATTACCGCAGAGGTGCGTGTAGAGTTCGCGCGTGAGTACAAGGGAAAAGGCCCGGTACTGTATCCAATCTCCATTGAGAAGGCAGAGAAACCGGAAGATGAACTTGTTTACTTCTCATAACATATAGTTATGGAAATAATGTATAATTATTCTTTGACATTGATATGCTTTTTCGATATGATTGAAATAGCGTAGAATTACGAAGGGATTAGAAAACACTAGGAGGAGAATTATGTATCCAATCGTTCGAAAGGAAACACTTGCGGACAACATTATCCTTATGGATATTAAGGCACCACGTGTTGCCAAGGAGTGTCTGCCGGGACAGTTTATTATCGCAAAGACAGATGAAGTGGGAGAGCGTATTCCACTTACCATCTGTGATTATGACAGAGTAAAGGAGACCGTTACCATCGTTGTGCAGACCATTGGCGCAGGAACCGAGCGTATGATGAGCTTAAACGAGGGTGACGTTTTGGAAGATTTCGTTGGACCGCTCGGTTGTCCTTCTGAACTTTGTCAGGAAGAAAACCTTGAGGAAACCAAGAAGAAAAACATCGTATTTATCGCCGGAGGTCTTGGAACCGCACCGGTATACCCACAGGTAAAATGGTTACATGAGCATGGTATCGATGCCGATGTTATCATGGGATCAAGAACAAAGGATCTCTTATTCTACATAGATGAGATGAAAGCTGTAGCTGGCAATGTTTATGTGACAACGGACGATGGATCATACGGATTCCACGGAAACGGATGCCAGCAGCTTGAGGCATTGGTCGGCGAGGGAAAGCACTACGATGTATGTGTAGCCATCGGACCGATGATCATGATGAAATTTGTTACCATTCTGACCAAGAAGCTTGAGATTCCTACGATTGTTTCCATGAACCCGATCATGGTTGACGGTACGGGAATGTGTGGCGCATGCCGTCTTATGGTTGGCGGAGAGGTCAAGTTTGCATGTGTTGACGGACCGGAGTTCGACGGACATCTCGTTGACTTTGATCAGGCAATGAAGCGTCAGCAGCAGTACAAGACAGAAGAAGGCCGTGCAAAGCTTGCATATGAAGAAGGCGACACCCACCACGGTGGTTGTGGTCATTGCGGAGGTGACAAATAATGGATGCAATGGTAAGAGTACCGGTTCGTGAGCAGGAGCCTAAGGTTCGTGCAACGAACTTTGAAGAAGTATGTTATGGATACAACGAGGAAGAGGCGGTAGCTGAGGCTTCCCGTTGCTTAAATTGTAAGAATGCTCAGTGTATGAAGGGATGCCCGGTTTCTATCAATATTCCGGCATTTATCGCACAGGTGAAGGAGCGTAACTTTGAGGCTGCTTATCAGATCATCTCAGAGTCTTCTGCACTCCCTGCTGTCTGTGGTCGCGTGTGCCCACAGGAGAGTCAGTGTGAGGGCAAGTGTATCCGCGGAATCAAGGGTGAGCCGGTTGCAATCGGTAAGCTCGAGCGTTTCGTAGCGGATTGGGCAAGAGAGAACGGTATCAAGCCGAAAAAGGCAGAGAAGACAAATGGACATAAGGTTGCTGTCATCGGTTCCGGCCCTGCAGGACTTACCTGTGCCGGAGATCTTGCAAAGCTTGGTTATGAAGTTACGATTTTCGAGGCACTTCATATGGCAGGCGGCGTATTAAGCTACGGTATTCCGGAGTTTCGTCTTCCAAAAGATAAGGTTGTCGCAGCGGAAGTTGAGAACGTAAAAGCTCTCGGTGTCAAGATTGAGACAAACGTAGTCATCGGAAAGTCGGTTAAGATTGACGAGCTGATGGCGGAAGAAGGTTTCGAGGCTGTATTTATCGGTTCAGGAGCAGGACTTCCTAGATTCATGGGAATTCCTGGAGAACAGGCGAACGGCGTATTCTCCGCAAATGAGTTCCTGACTAGAAATAACCTGATGAAGGCTTTCAAAGACGGATATGAGACTCCGATCTCAAGAGGAAAGAAAGTTGTCGTTGTCGGCGGTGGTAACGTAGCAATGGATGCTGCAAGAACCGCACTCCGTCTCGGCGCTGAAGTCCATATCGTATATCGTCGTGGTGAGGAAGAACTTCCTGCACGTAAGGAAGAAGTACATCACGCAAAAGAAGAGGGAATCATCTTTGATCTCCTTGAGAACCCGACAGAGATCCTTGTTGATGAGAACGGCTGGGTCAAGGGCGTCCGCATCATTAAGATGGAACTTGGTGAGCCGGATGCTTCCGGAAGAAGAAGCCCGGTTGAGATTCCTGGTTCTGAGTATGAGATGGATTGTGACACGGTTATCATGTCACTTGGTACTTCTCCGAACCCACTGATTTCTTCTACCACAGCTGGTCTTGAGACAAACCGCCGCAAGTGTATCGTGGCTTCCGAGGAGAACGGTGCAACCAGCAAGGCTGCCGTATTCGCAGGTGGTGATGCCGTAACAGGTGCCGCTACCGTAATTCTTGCAATGGGTGCAGGCAAGGCGGCTGCAAAGGGTATTGATGAGTATCTTTCTGCAAAATAAATTTGCCTCATAGTAGATAATAAAAATTGACGCGCGGTGTTAGTCTACATGTAAATGTAAGATTTCGCCGCGCGTGATTTATTTTATGTGTAGCGTTAGCGAACAGGCGGAATTATGGGAGAGACTTCTTTGTGGTGGTATGCGAAAACTTTTTTAAGGGTAAAGGAGGCGATTCCATGAATATTCAAATTTTCGGAACGAAAAAATGTAACGATACAAAGAAAGCAGAGCGCTTTTTCAAGGAACGCGGCATCAAGTATCAGTTTATCGATATGCAGGCTAAGGGGATGAGCAAAGGAGAGCTTAATTCGGTTGCGCAGGTGAACGGTGGTCTTGAAAACATGATCAACTGGGACGGCAAGGACAAAGATCTGCTCGCACTGATCAAGTACATTGCGGACGAAGATAAGCTGGAAAAGGTGCTTGAAAATCCGCAGGTGATTAAGACTCCGGTGGTCAGAAACGGAAAGCAGTCTACACTTGGTTATCAGCCGGACGTGTGGAAAAAGTGGGAGTGATGCGAATGAAGCAAAAGAAGAAACTATGGTTGATCGTGGCAGCACTTTTATTGATGCTTTCATTTTTGTTCTCAAGGATATCCATATCGACAGATGGGATTGGTGGATGGGTGCTGCTTGGAATGGGGGGATTGTTTTTTGTTCTGGCAATCCTTTTGCTCGTTGTCCGCGGCAGAAAATAGGGAATGTCCAACGATTCGCGGTCTGTGGGAAAGACAAGAAAGCTTCGAATTGTTATCATAATTCAGGAGGTGACACAGATGGATTTGATTAAGATTGGAAATTTTATAGCGGAACTCAGAAAAAAACAAAAACTTACGCAGGAACAGCTTGGTGAAAAACTGGGAGTGACCAACAAGACTGTATCCAGATGGGAGACCGGCACCTATCTGCCACCGGCGGAGGCGCTTCTTGCGATGAGTGAGTTGTTTGGTGTAAGTATCAATGAATTGTTAAGCGGAAAGAGTCTTTCAGAAGCAGAATACAGACAGGCGGCAGAAGAAAACTTAAAGCAGACGGTTAAAACAAGCAGCTTCACATTAAAAGACAGAATTGATTTCTACAAAAATAAATGGCTCAAAGAACACCGTGTAATCATGATTTTGATCGGCATCGGTATCGCAGGAGTTTTATTTGTCGGAATCATATTGAAAAATGCATGGTTCATTGGCGCTGGTTTTATACTGCTGCTTTTGGCACATGCATGGAGAAACAATACAATGATGGCGTATGTGGAAGACAATGCATTCGACGGAAACGGAATATAGGTAGAAAATCACGCGCGGCGAAATCTTACATTTATTTGTAAAATAACACCGCGCGTCAATTTTTATTATCTACTATGTAGCAAATTTTTGTCGTGCATCAGATAAGAATTTCTTAAACAAATAGATACCGGATTCAAAGAATTAAAAAGAAAATTAGCAGCAAACGTATTCAACCAACAGGATTTTGGACGGTACACTTTATCGAAGCTCTTTTCTGCGACTGCTCCTGCGTTCCATTGTTTCGGATAATTGCATTCATGTTTCGTGTGATGAAAAACTATCCAAAATCGTTGCAGGAGTTAACTCGCAGAAAAAGCTGAGAGAAAGTCGGTATCGTTCAAAGTCCGTAAGTTTACGAATCACTACTGCTAATTTTCGAACTTTATCTTATTTAAATCCGGTATTGTCCGTTTTAGAAACCCTATCTGATCACGACAAACCCGAATTTGCAGAAATTATAAAAGTTTTGGAAACAATTTGTAAAAAGAGCGAATTTTGATTAAAAAGGGGGTATAATAACAGAAAATACATAGGAAGTGGAAAGTAATATGGGAAATCATACAGAGATGGAAATGGAGCAGAGAATGCCGTTTACACGTGTGCAGGCAGAACCGGGCGTGGGACTTTCTGCGGAGCAGGTAAAGGAACGTTTTGCGTGTCATGCGGATAATTATAAAGTAGAATCGTCCACGATGTCGGTATCGGACATTGTGAAGTCGAATGTGTTTACGTACTTTAACTTAGTGTTTGCGGTTATCGCAGTATTGCTATCGATTGTCGGTGCGTGGCGCGATATGCTTTTCCTGCCGATCATTGTTGCAAATACATGTATCGGTATCATTCAGGAGGTACATTCGAAGAAGGTACTGGATAAGCTTTCTATTTTGAATGCGCCACAGAGCGTGGTTATTCGTGATGGGAAAAAGGCGAAGATTCCTGCAGATAAGCTGGTACTTGATGATGTTGTTGAGTTTACTGCCGGAAGCCAGATTCCTGCAGATGCTAAGGTAATTGACGGAGAACTTCAGGTTAATGAGTCACTGATCACGGGTGAGTCGGATGAGATTACAAAGAGAGCGGGCGACCAGCTGCTTTCCGGAAGTTTTGTCGTGTCCGGAAAGGCGTATGCGCGCCTTGAGAAAGTCGGCAAAGATTCTTATATTTCCAAACTGACATTACAGGCAACAAAAAGCAAGAAAGGTGAGCAGTCCGAGATGATCCGTTCCCTCAACTATCTGATCATGGTTATGGGAATTATTATCATTCCGATCGGGATCGCCTTGTTTGTGCAGTCTTTTATTTATAACGAGGGCACACTTCATGACAGCATTACCGGAATGGTTGCCGCCATCATCGGTATGATCCCGGAAGGACTGTATCTGTTATCCAGTGTTGCGATGGCGGTATCTTCCGTTCGCCTGGCGCAGAAGAAAGTATTGATCCACGATATGAAATGCATCGAGACACTGGCACGTGTCAATGTGCTGTGTGTGGATAAAACCGGAACAATCACGGAACCGGGAATGCATGTGTATGAGGTCGAGCTGCTTGACGGTGTGGATGAAGATGCTACGACGAAGATTCTGGGGGATGTCGTACATGCGCAGAACAGGGATAACGCAACAATGGAAGCATTACAGGCACATTTTACGGAAAACGGTGGAATGCATGCAAAGGAAGTGTTTTCCTTTTCATCCGAGACAAAATTCTCCGGTGCAATCATGGAAGACGGAAAAAGTTATGTGATCGGAGCTCCGGAATTCGTGCTGCGCAGCCAGTTTGAAGAATATCAGGAGCAGATTGCAGAGTATAGCAGTAAAGGCTACCGTGTGCTTGTGTTCGGAGAGTATGAGGGAACGTTGACCAAGAAACCTTTGACGGAACCGGTTGTCCCAATGGGATTTGTTATGCTTGCCAATCCAATCCGAAAAGGTGCAAAGGAGACATTTACTTATTTCGCGGAAAATGAAGTGGAAATTAAGGTGATTTCCGGAGATAATCCGCTTACGGTATCGGTCATTGCAAAGGAGGCCGGAATCGCCAATGCAGAACGGTATGTGGATGCATCTGTTTTAAAGACAAAGAGCGATTATTATAATGCTGTCGAAGAATATACGGTATTCGGACGTGTGACTCCGAACCAGAAACGTATGCTGGTGCAGGCACTTAAGGCGCATAAGAAAACCGTTGCAATGACCGGAGACGGTGTCAATGATGTATTGGCATTAAAAGATGCGGATTGCAGCGTGGCGATGGCATCCGGAAGTGATGCTGCTTCGAACGTATCGCAGCTGGTACTTCTTGATTCCGATTTCTCGCGTATGCCATCCGTTGTGGCAGAAGGGCGCCGCGTGGTTAACAATATTGAGCGGACGGCAGCACTATATATTGTAAAGAATATTTTCTCAATGCTGCTTGCTGTTTTCTCAGTCATTCTGTTATTGGATTATCCTCTTGAGCCGACACAGGTTTCACTGATCAGTATGTTTACGATCGGAATTCCTTCGTTTATTCTGGCTTTGGAGCCGAATAAGAATCCTATCCGCGGTCATTTCCTGACGAATGTGCTGGTCAAGGCACTTCCGGCAGGACTGACGGATTTTATCGTGGTGAGCGGGCTGGTTATCTTCTGTAGAGAATTCTCGGTGGATCTGGATTGTCTGTCGACTTCCTGCACGATCCTCGTTGCCATTGTAGGTTTTATGATCCTGTATCGCATTGCAAAGCCGATGAACGTGGGACACATTATCATGATGATCGGTGTGATTGCCGGCTGGTTGTTCTGCATGCTTTTTGTCAGCAAATTCTTTGCAATTACAAGTATCTCGAAACAGTGCGCGATGCTGATGATTGTATTCGCGATCATTACGGAGCCGGCGCTGCGCTATCTGAGTGCTGCTGTCGAGTGGATCTACGCGAAAATCAGTGGTATTCGCAGTTGCAAGGCGCGGTAGAATCGACTATAATGGTGATATTCATTAGATAAAGTAGGTGCGGCTGTGCGTAAACGAATCAGGCAGATAGCCAGAGGCAAGTTCGAATACGAGAAACCGTCGCTTTCACTCCCGGAAGAAGAATTAAGCATTCAGGTGATCGAGGGACAGGAGTACACTGGTAATTTTACGATTACCAGCACAAACCATGTGCCGGCGCGCGGCGTGGTGTACTCTACGAGCCCGAGAATGGAGTGTCTGACTCCGCAGTTTGAAGGCGAAGAAGTACGGATTCGGTATCAATTTTATAGCAAGGGCCTGGTAGAAGGTCAGGAAGAGAAGGGTGACTTTGTGATTGTCTGCAATCAGAGTGTGTACAGCCTTTCTTTTTGTGTGTCTGTAACGAAGCTGTACGCGGAGAGTTCGATCGGTCCGGTGCGCAATCTGTATGATTTTACCTGCCTTGCAAGAGATCATTGGAGCGAAGCCTATCAGCTTTTTTATCATAAGAGTTTTGTCAATGTCATCAAGGCAAAGGAAGTCAAAGAGAATCTGATCTATCGGGGAATTCTCGGTGCGAAGCCTTCGCCGCAGAATATGGAAGAGTTCCTGATCGGAATCCGCAAGAAGAACAGGATCGGATTCACGCTGGATCAGTCGGAGTGTAGACTGGATCAGGTGGAGGAGACAATCCAGCAGTCTGTGGAAATCAGGAAGGATGAGTGGGGCTATCTGGAGCTTCATATCCGTACGGATGCGGATTTCATCCGGTTGTCGGATAAAAAGATTACGACAGAGGATTTCCTGGGAAGCGCTTATACGCTTAAGTATCTGATCGACTATGACAAGATGCATGCGGGCAACAATTATGCACGTATTACAGTGACTTCCATCTATGAGACACATGAGCTGGAAATCTATGCGTACAAGGGAACGAAAACGGAAGAAAAGAAGCAATCCCTTCGTGCAGAAATTAAAGAGTGCAAAGCCGGTATCATGGAATTGTATCAGGCATACCGCCTGAAGAAGATCGTGACCGGAGTGTGGGCGAATGAGACGGTTGAAATCTTAAATCATCTGCATGCGATCATACCGGATGAGCCGATGTATGTGCTCATGAAGGCGCAGGCTTTGGTAATCAACAGGCAGAGGCAGGAGGCAGAATGGATCCTGGATGCGTTCAAGCGCGACTGGGCGGACCGTCATGCACCGGAGTGGGGCTATTATCTGTACATTATGACACTGATGGAGAGGGAACCTTCTTATGTGGATCGAATGACGCATGAGATTGAGGTGATTTTCCATGAAAATCCGGATTCTGCATTACTTTTCTGGGTATTATCCTTCCTGGAAGAAGATTATTACAACAACAGTGCACATAAGCTCAAAGCGATCGAGCATTGGGTGATGGACGGTTGTGCATCGCCGTATCTGTACATCGAAGCTTACTATCTGATCTGGCAGGATCCATATCTGCTTACGAAGCTTGGCAGTTTTGAAATCCGTATTCTGCGTTGGGCAATCCGCCATCAGGCGTTAAATCCGGATCTTGCCGCACAAATTTTTGCTGTGGCGCAGCCGAATGCCGGATTTGATGAGATCGTCTATCAATTACTCTGCGCAGCATATGAAATCGATCCAAGACCGGAAAATGTTGGTTTCATATGCAGTTATCTGATCCGTGCACAGAAGTTTGATGTGCGTTATCACAACTGGTTTGAGATGGGAATCGAACTGGAACTGCGCATTACGAGTCTGTATGAGGCGTATCTGTTGTCTTTGGATGAGCGTGCGATCGGGCATGTACCGAAGATCATCCAGATGTATTTCCAGTATGACAGCAATCTGCCGTACCGCAAGATGGCAATCCTTTACAATAACATTATCGCATCCCGCAAATCGGATCCGGAGACTTACGCAAAGTATCAGCGGACGATGGGGCATTTTGCGATGGAACAGGTTGAACAGGAGCATATGGATGATAATCTGGCGGTGCTCTATGAGGATATGCTGGATCTTGGACTGGTCAATGAGGAACTGGCGCATTGTCTTGCTCGTATTCTGTTTACACGCAAGCTGATCGTGTTTGATCAGAAGATGGTTCGGGCAATTATCTATCAGAAGCAGCTGAAGGAGCCGCAGATCGTTCCGATCGTGGAGCAGGCTGCGTATTTCCAGCTGTATTCGGATCAGTATGTGATATTGTTCGAGGATGAGAAGGGGCGGCGGTACGTCAGCAGTGTTTCCTATCGCCTGGAGAATCTGATGAAGACAGAGAATTATCTGGACAAATGTATGCCGCTTGCGCCGGATGAACTGTCTTACATTATCTCTTATTTTGAGAAAAAGCCAAATTACCTGACGTACGGTAATGAGGATGAAAAATATTTTACGAGAATTTTGTTCGCAAAGGAATTAGATGCCACGTATCAGGCGGATATGGCACAGGAAATTCTGCGGTACTACCAGACGAAGGAGCCACAGGCTTTTGTGACGGATTATCTGAAGCAGGCAAATTACGAGACGATGCCACAGGCGGTACGTCAGTATATGATGGAGATGCTTGTGGAGAACCGCATGTATGATCAGGCATATTCCTGCATGGAACTTTACGGAATGGATCAGTTTGGTATGGCGGCCAAGGTGACACTTGCAAGCTATAAGATCCGTCAGCTTGCAGAGGAAGAGGAAGCGGATGAGAAGGTGCTGCTTCTTGCTGCCAATACTTTTGCAAACAAGAAATATAATGACTCGATCCTGGATTATCTGTGCCGGTTCTATAATGGTCCGTCGCAGATGATGCTCAGACTCTGGAGAGCAGCGAGAGAGTTTGAGATACCGACCTTTGAGCTGGAGGAGAGGATTCTTGTGCAGATGCTATATGCGCAGGAGGATCTGACGACGGTTGAAAATGTGTTTGCCCACTATTATGAGGGAGATGGAAGAGATCTTGTCATACTTGCTTATATCAGCGCGCGCGCACATGCTTATTTTGTGCAGGATACGCCGCTTAGTGAGGATGCACTGCTTGTCATCACAGATCGTTATGAGCATCATATGGAGTTAAATGATGCCTGTTGTCTGGCACTTTTGAAGTCACTTGCACAGGTGAGCCAGCCGGACGAAAAGCAGTATGAGATGGAAGATGCACTGCTCGCAGAATATACGTGCCGGAATATGAACTTCGCCTTTTACAAGAAGTTAGATAAGAGGCTTGTGCACAAGTATCATCTCTATGACAAAGTTTTTCTGGAATACCGTACCAACCCGAAGAAGCATGTGGTGCTTCATTACAGCAGGGATGAGGACGGAGAGAATTTTGTGAAGGAAGATATGCCGGATGTGTATGACGGTATCTTTGTGAAGCAGTTCGTTTTGTTTTTCGGAGAGATGGTGCAGTACTATATTACGGAAGAGTACGGTAATCAGGTGGAGGTAACGCAGTCGAGCCGGCTCACAAGCACGGATGTGTACTCGCAGAAGGATGAGAGCCGGTATCATCTGCTGAATGAGATGCTGATGTCGGAGACGTTGCAGGACGAGAAATCGCTCTACCATAATATGAAACAGTATGCCGGATTTGATGAGGTTACAAAGAAAGTATTCAAGCTTATATAAAGAGGAATGACGATGGAGAATCCATATTATCTTGGCATCGATCTCAGTGATTCGTATGCCATGGTAAGCTTTTATGAACTGAATATGAGTGAGCCGGAGACGGTGAGCCTGATCGCCGGAAGCGAAAATTACCATATCCCGACGCTGCTTGCGCGACGCAAGAATGTCGGTATGTGGTATTACGGAGACGAGGCGCAGAAGATGGCGAAGACCAGCGAGGTCATCTGTGTGGATTCCCTGCTGCGGCGTGCGGTCGCAGGAGAGGTGATCGGTGTTGGAGGCGAGAATTACGAAGCGGTTGATCTGCTCGCGTTATTCCTAAAAAAAGTGATGGAGCTTCCCCTTAAGCTTGGCAATGGGCGGAGTGTGAAGAGGCTGACCATTACGGTGGATCGTCTGACGAGAGAGAATATGGAAGTGTTCTGGAAGGTGGCAAGTCGTCTGGAATTGACGGCGGATCGTTTTATGGTCGTGGATCACAAGGAAAGCTTCTACTATTTTTCGCTGAGTCAGCAGGAATCCTTATGGCTGCATGATGTGTTTTTGTTTTCCTGCGAGGAGAACAGTCTGTATTCCTATGATCTAAGGCGCGATATGCGCACGACACCGCAGGTGGTATCGATTCATGAGTCTTCCCGGTATACGCTTCGGGGAGACAGGGACAGTGCGTTTTCCGATATTATGAACAAGGCGTTTGAAAACCGGATCATCTCTACGGTTTATCTGGTTGGAGACGGATTTGATGGTGGCTGGATGAAGAATTCGCTCAACACGATGTGCCGCGGGCGCAGGGCGTTCATGGGAAAGAATCTCTTTTCCAAGGGGGCATGTTATGCGGCAGCCGTGCGGGATACGGAGGACTGGCCATATATCTACATGGGCGAGAATGAGATGAAGTTCAATCTGAGTCTTAAGGTGAAGGACAAAGGCAAGGTCGCATTTTTTAATCTGATCAGTGCCGGAAGAAACTGGTTTGAGACGAAGGGCGAATGTGAAGTGATCCTGTCCGGAAGTCCGGAGATTGATTTCTGGAAGCAGCTGCCGAACAGTAGAGAGGCGAAGATCGAGACACTCGAACTTACCGATCTTGCCCGCAGACCGGATCGCACGACGAGAGTGCGCATTGTGGCGACACCGATTGCGGATGATAAGATTGCGATCGAGATCAGGGATCTCGGATTCGGTGAATTTTTCAGGGGAACCGATAAGGTCTGGAAATATACGATGGTTATGTAGAGGTTGTTATGGGTGAGTTATTATATTGTCATGAACCGATCGCGGCACTTCCTTACTATGTGGAAGGGATAGGGATGAATCTCTATTCCATGGAGGAATTGTGTTATTACATTATGGAGAACACATTCCTTCTGGACAATTCTTTTATGAGTGAGGAATTGTGTACATGGGTCGAAAAACAGATGGGACTCTATAAGTTAGCGGAACAGCTGCGTGATATTATGCGCGGGAAGGGACTGCTTTCCGATTTTGTGCTGGCAATCTTAGAACAGAACGGTTACTGCACGATGAAAGAGATGCAACAGATTGTACTGACCATCCGGCAGATGGAGGAGAAATCGGACTTCGAATGCAATAAGATCCGTGCGGACCAGCTGATGGAAAAGGAAAAGTATCTGGCGGGAATCTACGAATACAAGAGACTTTTAGATTCTACGGATGCGAAGGAGGCTTCGGCTCTGCTTCGAGGCAATATCTGGCATAATCTGGGAACCGCATATGCAAGGCTTTTCCTGTTCGAGGAGGCTGCAAAGTGCTACGAAGAGGCTTACCGGTTAAATGAGTCGAGAGAGTCGCTTCGGGAATGTCTGCTCTGCTTCCGGTGTATGCATGATGAGACGGGCTTTATGCGTAAGGCGATGGAACACAATATTGACGACATGGGGATGCAGGAAATCAAAAATGAGCTTTCCCTTGCAAGTAAGTCGGAAGCGCTTTTGCAGTTTGAGGAGCAGCTTGAGAAACTGGCGGAGGCAAAAGAGGGAACAGAAAAGACGCTGGCAAAGAATGAAATCAGTGATATTATTTTCCGGTGGAAGGAAGAATACCGCAGAAGCTGCAGAGTATAGGTGCGTATGTTTTTATCAAAAATATTTGGCAGAAGAAAAGAAAAATATGATGCGCAGGATTATGATCAGAGCGAGTATGCCAAGCTGCAGACCGAGAGTATTGTAGAAGAATTGAATCTCTCGGATGAAGCGCAGGCAAAGCGTTATGTCATTGATCTGTGCGAGCAGATGATCGCAGCTTCAAGAGAACTTGAGGATGCGCGCAGTGAGTATGACCTGGTCACGTATTATCTGACGGATATTCAGATCATTGAGGAATTGACGGAGGCGGAACGTGCACCGATCCTTGATTGTGCGATGCATGTCGCAAAGCTTGATAGGGAGCGTAATGAGTTTCTGAAGACGAAGCGAAAGCTTACCGAGACGCAGTTTGCACAGATGCAGGAGGAGGAGGATCATCTTCCGGGAATTATCAGGCGCCTCAGGGACAATGAGCGCTATATGGATGCGGTCAAAAAGGATCTCACATACTTGGAGGGACAGAAGCTTCAGTGGGCGATTCTAAGAAATGAATCCGTGCAGGCACAGAAGAATTTAGGCAGGGCTGCCAGATATCTGCTCGTTCTTACGGCAACGGTGTTTGCGATGATTCTGGCAGGTGCATGGTATTTTCAGTTTGACCGTGCGCTGCCACTTACCATTGCTGCTTTTGTTGCAGTGCTTGCCGGAACCTATGTACTGGTACGGTATCAGGACGCTGCAAAGGGTATCCGCAGGGCAGACGTGAACCGGAATCATGCGATCTCTCTTGAAAATCATGTGAAGATCAAGTTTGTGAATATTAAAAATGCAGTGGATTACACCTGTGAGAAATATCATACACGCAATTCGCAGGAACTGGAGTATGTGTTTGAACAGTATCAGGATGAAGCGCGTGAGAAAGAAAAATTCCGCAAGACGAGCGATGATCTGGATTACTATTCCAAGTCGCTGGTGCAGTATCTGACACGGCTTCGCATGTATGATGCCCGTGTGTGGATCAACCATGCCAATGCGATTGTGGACAGCAGAGAGATGGTGGAACTGAAGCACAATCTGATCGAGCGCCGGCAGAAGCTGCGCGCCCGCATGGAGTATCAGATTCAGATAATCTCTGATATGAAGAAGGAAGCGAGAAGAAACATTGACCGCATCGGTAACTGCGGTCCGCAGATTGAGTCGATCATCCGCAAAATTGAATCCATCAATCCAGCATTATAGAGGAACCGGCGTTGTCCGGTTCTTTTGTTTTGCGAAAAAGTTCCCTTTTTGCCATATTCTCATATGATATAAGGAAAATTATTTTAGGAAGTCTTAAGAATATGGATTTTATGAATCAGACGAATCAAATGGATCATACACATCCTATGAGTCCGTGTATGCCGCATTCCCCGTCCGCGGATCAAAAGGAAGAATGCAGCTGGCAGACACCGGGCATGGCTTATGTTCCGTGGCAGAATTTTACAAAGGTGTATGATCCTAAGAAGGCTTTGCAGGCCGGAACGATTTTTCCGGAACTCGACAAACCATTTACCGGAAAATGCATGATGCGACAGGGAGGGCGATGCAGATGAACAGAGCAGGAAGCATGCAGCCGATGAATCAAAAGGAACTCTACGAATGGATTGCAACACTCGGGTTCTGTGCGGTGGATATGATGCTCTACCTTGATACGCATCCGGATGATGAGGCAGCATTGGATTATTTTAATCAGTGTACGCAGCTGTATCGAAATGCGAAGATGGCATATGAAAAGCAGTACGGTCCACTGAATGCGTTTGGGGAGAGTAATGCTGACGAATGGAACTGGAACGAAGGTCCGATGCCTTGGGAAGGGGGAAGATGATCTATGTGGAGTTATGAAAAACGATTGCAGTATCCGATTAAAATCAGCACGCCGAATGCGAAGCTTGCGTCTTATATCATAAGTCAGTATGGCGGTCCGGACGGTGAGCTCAGTGCATCCATGCGCTACCTTTCGCAGCGATTCTCGGCCGCAAATCCACGTGTGGCGGGACTGTTGACCGATATCGGTACAGAAGAACTTGCGCATCTTGAAATGATCGGTGCAATTGTGAGACAGCTTACCAGGGGCTTGTCAGCCAAAGAACTTGAAGCGGCAGGCTTTGCACCTTATTATATCGATCACACCGCTGCTGTATGGCCACAGGCTGCCGGAGGCGTTCCGTTTAATGCCTGCGAATTCCAGTGCAGCGGCGATGCAATCGCCGATCTTGTGGAGGATATGGCTGCGGAGCAGAAGGCGAGAAAGACATACGATAACATTCTTCGTGTGGTCGCAGATCCGGAAGTCGCGGATCCGATCCGTTTCTTAAGAGAGCGGGAGATTGTGCATTTTCAGAGATTTGGTGAGGCGCTCCGTCTGGTACAGGAGGAATTGGACAGTAAGAATTTCTATGCATTTAATCCGGATTTTGACTGTGCTTTCAGAAATTCGAAGGGAAATAAGCCCCAAACCGCAAAATAAAGTATAAATTGAAAGAAACAACTTGTTATTTTCCCCTTACAAGAGTACTATAGATATGTACAGAGCAAACCTAGAAGTATGGATTTGTTTATTTAAGTAAGATGAGGTGGAATATGGGGAAAACAAAGGACACAGTAAAAAAAATCAAGAACGAAAATGTTCGTGCACGCGTGCAGAAATCCTTTTCAATCGTTATAGTGATGCTTGGATGTGCCGCACTCGTTGGAATCATTGCATTGTTTGCAATGACATCGCTGTATGAGCATGCACTCAAGAATTATGGTTTCTCACAGGGAGATATCGGTAAAGCAATGGTAACATTGGCTGAAACCAGAAGCTCGCTTCGTGCGGCGGTCGGATATGTGGATACCGCAGAGATCGCTGATATGAAAGACACATACGATCAGAAAAAGGAAGCTTTTCAGGGATACTTTGCTGATATTAACGATAGCGTAGTAACAAAAGAGGAAAGTGAACTCTATGATCGTCTGTCTTCGGCATTGGATGAGTATTGGACACTGAGTGATTCCATTCTGGAAGCTGGAATGACTACCGATCCTGGTGCATCTTCACAGGCCCAGAGTCAGGAGTACAATGAGTTAAAGGGTAAATATGATGCAATCTACAGTGATTTTGCAACTCTTATGGATTTAAATGTTAAACAGGGAGATTCGCTTGATGTGACACTCCGTGTTGTAAAGTGGATCCTTGTCATTGTAATGTTACTGATCCTTGTTGTTTCCTTTATCATTTCCAGGAGACTTGGAGACAAGATCGCACTTGGAATCGAGAAACCACTTAAGGAACTTCAGGAACGTTTGAAGACTTTCGCACAGGGTGACTTAAGCAGCCCGTTCCCTGAGGTAGAGGTTAAGGATGAGATCGCCGAGATGGTAGAAGAGACCAAGGAGATGGCAGATACGCTGGATCGTATTATTACCGATGCCGGAGAAATCCTTGGATCGATGGCGGATGGTGATTATACCGTAAGAACCAAGATGGAAGATGAGTATGTCGGACAGTTCGTTGCATTAAAGGATGCAATGCGCAAGATGAACCGCAAGATGAATGCAACCCTCAAGGAAGTTGCAGAAGCATCCGGTCAGGTTCGTGCAGGTTCCGAAAACCTGGCAGAGTCCTCACAGGAACTTGCAGAGGGCGCTACGGAGCAGGCTGGTGCAGTGGAAGAACTGACCGCTACGATTGAGACAATTACAAGCAATGTGGAGCAGACATCCGAAGATCTCCTTGTTGCTTATAAGAACGCTAAGAATTATGCGGATGTAGCAGATCAGAGCCGTGCTGAGATGGAAGCAATGATGGAAGCTATGAACCGCATCAATGAGACATCCCAGAAGATTGCAACGATTATTTCCGACATTGAGGATATTGCAAGCCAGACGAACCTCCTGTCACTGAATGCAGCAATTGAGGCTGCCCGTGCCGGTGAGGCAGGAAGAGGATTTGCAGTCGTTGCGGAGCAGATTGGAAGCCTTGCAGATCAGAGTGCAAAATCTGCAGTTGATACAAGAGAACTGATCGAAGGTGCATTGCATGAGATTGAGGCAGGTAATGAGGCTGCCAAGAATGCAACGGAATCGATGCAGCGTGTTGTAGTCGGTGTCAAGGAGATTGCACAGTCGGCTAAGATGCTTAGTGAGAATTCTGCTCAGCAGGCGAAGGCAATGGAAGAAGCCGAAAAGGGTGTTGAACAGATTTCCGATGTTGTACAGTCGAACTCAGCAGCATCTGAGCAGTGCTCGGCTACCAGCCAGGAGCTTTCTGCACAGTCTGAGTCCTTGAATGAGCTGACTTCTGCATTTATCTTGAGAAACGATTGATCAATATAAGTCAGAGTTTTGAATGAGAACCTGCCTTGCCATTCTATTTGATGGCAGGGCAGGTTTTTTATGATTATTGATAATTTTTTGCGGTTTAGCATCGTTGAAAAATTAAAAAACAGTGTTATAATAACATTGTTACAAAAAAGAGGTATGTGAATGAGAACAGAAGCAAGCGGAGTGACTGAGGCATTAATTCAGAATGCTGAAAATGAGTTTTTAAAATACGGATTCAAGGATGCAAGTTTGCGAAGAATTGCATCTGCCAGCGGAGTGAGCACGAATTCCATTTATTCACGATTTGGTGATAAAGCGGGACTTTTTCGGGAAATTGTTAAAGAAGCGGCGGATGGAATGATGGATATATATCTGGATTGTATTCAGAATGCAGAGAAGGCATTAAGTGTTGAGCGTGCGATTCAGGAAGGGTCGGATGGAACCGATGTGGTGCTTAAGTATATTTACGAGCATAAGAAAGCATTTCAGCTTATTTTTTGTTATTCGGCAGGAACCGAGTACGAGAATTATTTTGACCGCCTTGCAGAGATTGAGGAGCGTTATTATCAGAAATTCGCTAGAAAATACTCCGGTGATGGGAAAAAAATCGATGATTTTTTTATTCATGTGCATTGCCGCACAGGATGGCAGTATATGTATGAGGTACTGACGCATGATAAGACTTATGAGGAAGCGTACAATTACATGAAAGACGTTCGAAAGTTCAACTATGCCGGCTGGCGGGCAATGCTTGGAACGGATGACTAATGGAATGAATTGGTTAATTAGCAGTATGTATGAATTTCAAAGCATACTGCTAAAAAATAAATTATTTGTTAGAATAAACTAACATATGTAAGGAGGAACTTCATGAAGGACAAAAAGCAAAGTGCAATGTCAAGACTGATGGATATGGCAGGAAATCACAAGTATTTTTCCTATGCATCCTGTGTCCTGGCTGCAATCAGTGCGTGGATCGCATTGATTCCGTTCTATGATGTCTGGCGTATGATCAAGGAAATCCTTGAAGTGAGACCGGATTTTTCCAAGGCAACGCATATTACATCTTATGGCTGGCAGGCGGTAGGATTTGCGTTGCTTGCGATGGCATTCTACATAGCAGCACTGATGTGTTCACATAAAGCGGCATTTCGTGTGCAGGCAAATATGCGGATGAAGATGATGGAGCATATTATGCGGCTGCCGCTCGGATATGTGGAGGCAGAAGGAACCGGCAAAATCCGGAAGGTCGTTACGGAGTCTTCCGCAGCAACGGAAACATTTCTGGCACACAATCTTCCGGACAAGGTAATCTCTAAGGCAACGCCTGTTGGTCTGCTTGTGATGATGGCAGTATTTGACTGGAGGCTTGGCCTGTTCAGTCTGATTCCGGCGGCGCTTGCGTTTCTCATTATGGGAACGATGATGATGGGACCGAAGATGGCGGAGGATATGAAACAGTATCAGAATTCGCTTGAGACGATGTCTTCGGAGGCTGTGGAATATATTCGCGGAGTGCCGGTGCTTAAGACGTTCGGACAGACGATATTTTCGTTTAAGCGTTTTAAGGCAGCGATTGATGCGTATGAGAAGTGGACTTTGGGTTATACAAAGTCAATGATGATTCCGATGATCGGATTTACGGTGTTCTCAAATGGAATTTTTGCAGCGCTTATTATCGCAGCGTATGTATTTGGAGGAAATACTCTGACGGATACATTTGTGCTGAACCTTATTTTCTACATACTTATTACATCGATTCTGACCACAACTCTGATGAAGGTGGCGTATGCAGGGGAATCGCAGATGATTGTTGAGGATGCCTTAAACCGGATGGATGAAGTTTTGGGACAAGAAGAACTTCCGGATGCTGCAAAAGGAAAGAAGGTGAAGGACACATCCGTAGGGCTGAAAGATGTTACGTTTGCTTATGGTGATACGAAACAGAATGCAATCGATGGTGTTTCCATCGAGATTCCTGCTGGTGCACATGTTGCTTTGGTCGGACCCTCCGGTGGCGGTAAGACAACACTTGCATCTTTGATCGCCAGATTCTGGGATGTGAAAAGCGGCAGTATTACAATCGGTGGAGTGAATGTGAAGGAGATTAGTTCCGCGGATCTGATGAATCTGGTATCTTATGTATTTCAGGACAGTAAGCTTCTGAAGATGAGCATTCTGGAGAATGTCCGGATGGGAAGAGAAGATGCAACGGATGAGGAAGTGGTGGAAGCGCTTAAGAATGCCCAGTGTCTGGATATTATTGAAAAACTTCCGCATGGAGTCAATACTGTCATTGGATCAAAAGGAACTTATGTATCAGGAGGAGAGATGCAGCGGCTTTCGATTGCCCGTGCGTTCTTAAAGAATGCCCCAATCCTGATTCTTGATGAAGCGACTGCGTTTGCGGATCCGGATAACGAGAGACTGGTACAGCAGGCGTTTGAGAATCTGTCCAGGGATAAGACGGTGATCATGATCGCTCATCGTTTATCAACGGTTACGAATGCAGATCAGATTTATGTACTTAAGGATGGAAAGATTGCGGAATCCGGTACACATGAGGGATTACTTAAGATGGACGGTATCTATTCGCATATGTGGAGTGAATATAATAAGTCTGTCAACTGGCAGGTACAAAGAGGAGGTGCAGACTGATGATCGAATATTTAAAACATAAATATGCACTGTCTGACAATGGTGCAAAGAAAATGGTAGGAGCATTTGCTGCGGTAACACTGGCAAATCTTGTACTGATGCTTCCGGTAGGTCTGCTTTATACATTGGCTTCCTATCTGTTGGATGGTAAGGTTCCACAGAATCAGCTGCCTTTTTTCATCGGGGGGATCATTCTCGTATTTGCATTGATGGCTGTCACAACCTATCTGCAATATCAGGCGACTTTCTTTTCCACTTATGTGGAAAGCGGCATCAGACGTCGTGCGCTTGCGGAGAAATTAAGAAAGCTTCCGTTGTCTTTCTTTGGAAAGAAAGATCTGTCGGATCTTACGAATACCATTATGTCGGACTGCGCAAGGATTGAGACAGCAAGCTCGCATTGGATTCCGGAGCTGATCGGTTCGATGCTTTCAACAGCACTGATCGTGATTGGTCTGTTATTCTTTAACTGGAAGATGGCACTTGCTGCAATCTGGGTGATGCCGATTGCATTTCTGATTGTACTCACTTCAAGAAAAGGCTTAAAAAGCGTTCAGCGAAAGACGCTTGCTTATAATCTTGCCTGTCAGGATGGCATTCAGGAGGGGCTTGAGACTATCCGTGATATCCGTTCCAACAATATGACGGAAAGTTATATGAAGGGCCTGGAGAAGAAGATTAGGGATGTGGAGAAGAATGCCATCGTTTTAGAATTTAAGAATGCTGCATATGTCTGCTCGGCGCAGATGATTCTTAAGCTTGGAATCGGAACGGTCGCTTTGGCAGGAAGTATTCTTCTGATCAAAAATGAGATCAGCATTCTGACGTTGTTTGCTTTCCTTCTTGTTGTGACAAGAATGTATGAGCCGTTGCAGATTGCATTGCAGAATCTGTCGGCAATCATCAGTATGGATACGACCTGTGAGCGAATGGATGAAATCTTATCGCATGAGGAGCAGACGGGTACAGAGATTCTGACCAATCAGGGGTATGATATTGTGTTTGATCATGTCGGTTTCTCCTATGAGAGTGGAGAAGAGATACTTTCAGATGTCAGTTTTACGGCGAAACAGGGATGTGTAACGGCATTGATCGGACCGTCCGGTGGTGGCAAGACTACGGTAACGAGACTTGCAGCCAGATTCTGGGACTGCAATAAGGGACGAATTACGGTTGGTGGAATGAATGTAGCAGAGATTGATCCTGAGCGGCTTTTGTCACTGTATTCGATCGTGTTTCAGGATGTGACGCTTTTTAATAATACGGTGATGGAAAATATCCGCATCGGAAAGAAGGATGCGACGGATGAAGAGGTAAAGCGGGCAGCAGAACTTGCCAACTGCACCGCGTTCGTTGAGAAACTTCCGGATGGCTGGAATACGATGATCGGAGAGAACGGATCCGAACTGTCCGGTGGAGAGAGGCAGCGTATCTCGATCGCCCGGGCATTCCTTAAGGACGCGCCGATCATTCTGATGGATGAAGCGACTGCTTCGCTTGATGTGGACAATGAATCGGTAATCCAGGAGTCTATATCCAGGCTGATTGAAAATAAGACGGTTCTCATTATCGCACACCGGATGCGCACAGTCGACGGTGTCGATCATATCGTGGTGCTTAAGGATGGTGTCGCCTGGGAGCAGGGAACACCGCAGGAACTGAAGGCAACGGACAGCATCTACCGGCATATGGTAGAGACGCAGCTTGTGACCGAACAGTGGAAATATCAGTAGAAAATTGATATAATGAGCGCGAAGACCAAAGTGAGCATGAAAACAAAACAGGACACACATGCTTGCATGATTGGCGAACGGCGAATCGTGATATATTGCGAAAGGAACATATCTATGGAACAGTCCAAACGAAATAGAATCATAGAAAAATTGATTGAAAGCCATACTACGATCTCTACGATGGAAAGCTGTACGTCCGGTTTGATTGCATCGATGATTACGGACACAGAAGGGGCATCCGCCATCTTTCCGGGAGGATTTGTGACGTATCTGAATGAGACGAAAATTCTTGTGGGTGTCGATGCACAGGTTATCCGAAAGTACGGTGTGTATTCGAAGGAGTGCGCCGAGGCGATGGCAAAGACGGTGCAGGCAAAGCTCGGTACGGATATTGCCATCGGAATTACCGGAACGACCGGAAATATCGATCCGAACAATGCAGACAGTGTACAGGGGCAGGCGTTTTATTGTATTCGGATGAAGGATCAGACCTATTCGTATGAAATCAGGGAAGATGTCACCGGAAAAAGCCGGCATGAGATCAAGCAAAGGTATGCTCAGCGGGTGTTTGAGGCTTTGGAAAGTCTGATCGACCATCGTGTTGAGTCTGTGGCTGATGTATAAAAGAAGTTGTTTACAATGGTTATGTGTGGTTATATAATGGATATAACCACACATAACCATTTTTGTTTTTGGGGAGAAAAGTATGAGAAATCCGAAGGACCGCATCAGAGAAATTGAAAACCGGTTGGAACAGTTGCCGAAAGGAACTTTGACTTACAAGACGATCAATGGCAAGAAGCAGCCATATGTGCAGAGAAGCATTGACGGACGTTCGGTGAGTTTTTATGTCAAAATATCGGAGCGTGAGAAGGTGCTGATGGAGTTTGAGGAGCGGAGCAGGCTCGTCGAGGAGCGAAAGCATCTGATCACATATCGGGATGGTCTGGCGGAAATTTTAAAGCGGAATCCTTATTTGGATGCACGTGTGGGATGCGGCTATCAGGATTTCCGTGATTTTGCATGCGGCAGACAGTTTTATGTGGATAAAACGCATTTTATTACAGAATGGTTATGCAACGAGGCGAAGGTGACACTTATCACCAGACCGCGGAGATTCGGCAAGACGACGCTTCTGAGTACGATTGAGAATTTTTTTGATCCGCAATGCGCGGGACATCCGGAATATTTCGAGAATCTTAAGGTGTGGCAGGATGAAGCAGCCAGAATATATTATGGAACGATTCCGGTGATCTCGGTCAGTTTCGGAAGTTGTAAGGGGCGTGATTATGCGCAGGCGATGCGCGGTATGATCAGCAACTTTTACAATTTGTATGAAGCGCATCGACATCTGCTTGAGAGTGTAGTCCTTGAGCCGGAGGATAAGGCAAGTTACCGGTCGATGCGGGAGGCACTTGAGGCGGGGGAGGCAACAAAGGCGGAGACGGCGATTCCGCGATTATGCATGCTCGTATATCGTCATTACGGCGTCTGTCCGATCATTTTGCTGGATGAATACGATACGCCTTTGCTGGAAGCCTATACGGATGGATATTGGGATGAAATGATCGCGACCTGCCGCCAGTTGTTTCATGCGGCATTCAAGGAGAACCCTTATTATGAGAGGGCAATCATCACCGGAGTGACCCGCGTGACAAAGAATTCGCTTTTTTCGGATCTGAATAACTTAGAGGTGGATACGGTTACCTGCGAAGCATATAGTGACTGCTTCGGGTTTACGGAAACGGAAGTGATCGATGCGTTAAAATGTCAGAATGTTGACGAGTTTGATCGGGTAAAAGAGATGTATGACGGCTTTATCTTCGGAAAGCAGAGAGATATTTATAATCCGTGGTCGATCTGCAATTATCTGCGTCAGGGAGAATTGCTGTCGTATTGGACAAACACGAGCAGCAATAAGCTGATCGGGGACATTATCAGAAAGCATCCGGTGCGCAGCAAGTATGAGATCGAGCAGCTTATGGCGGGGAATATCGTACACAAGAAGATCAACGAGAACGTGACATTCCAATATCTCGATGGGGACGAGAACAGTTTGTGGTCGCTTCTGTTGGCAATCGGCTATATTAAGGCAGATCATGTTGTAAAGCATGGGGAGATCACGGAGTGTGACGTGTCGGTGACCAATGAAGAAGTGATGGGGATGTTCCGTTACGAAATCCTTGCGATGTTTGATAACGGTAATGCGATATACAATGACTTTGTGCATGCATTGCTTTCACATAATATGGAGGATCTGAGCGATATTTTGATGGATATTGCGTATACATCTATGAGTTATTTTGACGTGGGAAGGCGCCCTTCGGAGCATGCACCGGAAAATTTCTATCACGGACTTGTTCTTGGTCTTATCGTATCGCTGCGGGATCAGTATCGGATCGTATCGAATCGGGAAAGCGGTCGCGGTAGATATGATATTGCGATGTATCCGCTGAAAGAAGATATGGATGCTTTTTTGATGGAATTTAAGGTACAGGATGAGAAAACGGAAGAGAATCTGCAGCAGACTGCGGATCGTGCGCTTCGCCAGATTGAGAAAAAGGCATATGAATCGGATCTTCTTGCAGCAGGAATTGCAAGGGAGAGGATTTACAAGATCGGTTTTGCCTTTTGTGGCAAGGATGTGTGCGTGAAAGCAGAGTGATTTTTGAACATGAATTTTAATTTACATTAAGGTTTCTATCGTATCCTCTTAGTAAAGGATGAATGTGAAAGGGTGATACGATATGAAATCAAAATTCTTACAGTTCGCAACAGCATCATTTATGGGATTTGTCATAGATTATGCATTGTTTTGCGGACTTTCTTTTTTGTTTCCCGATACGAAAAATTACATATTGCTGACTGTCTTTTTATATCGCAAAGATATTGACGGAACTGACGCTTTTTGTTGTAAAAAATGAACAAAAGTGTGCAGATATGCATACCAAAGCCCCAAAGCCCTTTGATAAAATAGAAGTATCATTACATAGAATGATTTTAAGTGGAAAAATAGTTGAGACAGGAGGACTTGTGTATGAAAAAACGACGAAAGAAACTAAGGAGACAATTGCTGGCATTCGTGCTTTCATTTGGCATGATCCTTGGATTGATGCCGGGTGGAGTAACGATCGCCTATGCGGATGAGGCGGATGCAGCGGAGCGGCCGGATGATGAGCAGGGACCACTCTGGCGTTATGAGGGAGAAGATGGAGAGGATTATATTGGTTATTCCGGCCGCTTCATTTCAGAAAGGGCGTATAGGGAAGGCTTTATCTGGAATCAGGAAGCGTCTCCGGATAGTATCTGCTACTATGTACATGCAGACACGATCCAGGGGGTTGTTGATAAGCTTCTTGCATTGGATGGCAAAGAGGTTCAGGTATGGGATTGTGTGGATAATAAAGAAGCAACAGTAACAATCCATAATTCCGGTTTTATTTATCTGAACATGAGCTATCGTGACAGCAGTTATAAGAAAGCGGTAGAGACGGAGCAGTATGTATATGCACCGGCAAGTGTCAGGGGCATTTTTATGGAGACTGCCTCTAATTCATATAGTATTCCTACAATGAATCAAGAGGGGGAGAGGATCGATTATAACACAGTATTGGAATTTCCACTGACAGAGGATGCGCAGACTACCATAAAAAAGTATGATGGCAGCGGAGCAGAAAGTGACATTCCGGTGTCTGAATATGATTCTGAAAAACCAATCGCAAAAGATGATGGACAAACAGAAACCATACGCTATCTGCATGGTATTGCTTTACAGGACTGGTATTTGGAGGATATAGTCAGTAGTAAGCTTGCAGGATTGATTGGATTAAAGAAGAACGTAAATGAAAATATTGAAAATGAGTCACAAAGAAAGTGGATTGTGCAGAATGCGGTTTATGATAAAGAAACGGATTCATGGAGTACAACCGAAGACTATTATCTGATCGCTGCCACTGATCTCTATGCGGAAAACGAAACAGGTGTTGCAGAGAATATAGAGCAGTATGCGGTCATTCAGAAGGAGCAGCATCGCTGGCCATCTCTTCACGTGAATGCAAGTACGCAGGTTCGTGTGAGTGGACTTTGGACGGAAAACGCAAATCTGTATATGGGATTTTATGACGGAGCAGATGACATCCATACCTATGTCGGATCTTCAAATCGTGAGAACGAAACAATTACTGAATTTACTCCGGAAAAGATAGGAACAACAGAAACGGTAACATATTCCGATAATTATTCCGTAGAATATGATCCTGATTTAGGTCGTGTGGGTGAGGAACGTAATAATGAAACAAGTGTTAACGTTCATGTTTTACAGGCTGAATCGAATACGGATATTAGCGACAGTTATTCCGAGGGAGAGAAGAAAGCAAGCATTGCAGTGGAAGAGGCGGCACTTTCGGATCTTGTCCCTATGAGTGAGAAGGAGAAGGAACAGCTGATTGATGGAGCTTCTCTTGATATTCATCTCTCTATTTCGGGCACGGATGAGAAGAATGAAGCGGTCGCGAAAGCAAAGGAAGAAATCAGCAAGCTGCTTGGAGACGGGGAACAGGCGAAATTTTTTGATGCGAAGGTAAACTATACGCTGAAAAAAGATGGACAAGTTGTCACTGACAAACAAACAGTGACGCAATTGAATGAGAATATGCAGTTATGCCTGCCGTATAACAATGCTTCTGCTGAATCCGGTAAGCGTGCAGTCTATCGTTATCATGATGGCAAAGTAGATAAACTGATGGCAACAATGAATGAAGACGGAACATTAAGTTTTGCAACGGACAGGTTTTCTGTGTATGCAATTGCGGAGGATGATAAAGCCGAGGAATTTACTGGAATTAATATTGATAAAAACGGTGATTTGAACATTGGAGAGAATGTCTGCAATGACAAATATTATCGTGTGTTTGGTTCGGGAAGCACAACAAGCTATATCTGCCTGGGTGATACAAAGCCAGCAGATAATGAGTACACGTTTTATTATAATAGCAAGACGCATACATTGATTCTGAATCATGCGGATATCTCTCTTGCTGAGGGTACAGTTATTTCATCAGATTACGGCACAGAAAAAGACAGATTGATCATCGAACTGCTCAAAGAAAACTCGTTGAGTACGAAAAAGTACAGTGCCGTCTTTTTGAATGGCAATACAATAATTACCGCAAAGGACAATGGAACCCTTACGGCACAGGGAGGCGAAAATCAAGAAGATGGTTACTATCCGCCGGCAATCGAAATAGGTGACCATGCGAGTGCTTTTTCTAATTACGCGGACATCACTGTGAAAGCAAGTGGAGAAAAATCCATTGGATTTGCAGCATGGGGACTGACCTGCGGAGAAGAGACCTTTGAAGATGAAGAGGGAATAGAACAGACCGCTAAGGGAACCATTATCAATTTTGGTACCATTACAGGCAGGATCGGTTTATTTGGCTGTGAGTGTGAAAATCTTATTTCCTGCAAGACATCATATGAGAAACCAACGGATCATGCTTATATCGGAAAGGCATACTATTTTACAAATGAAACGTTCTATCCGAACAACATGTATGGCGAATTAAATGATGGTGATTGGCGTGTCGTTGGTAAATATGATGAGGATGGAAAAGCAAGAACGAGTAGTGTCTTCTATCAGTGGATTTATGTGGATGCTGTTGGAACAATCTATACAGAAGACCGCACGAATCCGATACAGTTTCTTGTATACCCGGAGGATGCACCGGATGGCAAGATTGAAAAACTCCTGACACAGAATGATGTGGCAGCAGTGGATGATGGAAAAGAACATACATTTGATACGGATCTGTATACGGTTTGGTTTACAAACGGAAATGTGACTGTAAATGGAAATGTCCTGTCCTGTGTGGACTGCGCATCGGCACCGGAAGAAGAATGGAAAGATGCTAAGACGTTAGATGAGATGATTCAGAACTGGGACAAGAGCCATCTTATAGATGGTCAATACGGACAGTTTGATTCAGGGAATGGTGCCGTGTGTTATGTGAAGGATGAAAATGGAAAGGTTCAATTTCAGGATTCCTCAAAATCATCAATAACGATCAATGGTGATACAGGATGCTTTTGCCTGCATGACAGCTATCAGGGTTCCGCGACCGTTTCCGGTGACATTAATTTTTGTACACTGGCAGATGAGCGGGAATTTTTGAACAAATGGATACATAGATTGCAGTGGCAGTACGATGAAAGTCCATACGCACCGGAAGAAACCTACTACTGTGCACTTCCAAAGGCCGGCAAGGTAGTAGAAAACGGAGAATTTACACAAAAAATCAAGGATATGAAGCTGGCGGCGGACACAGAACTAAAAGGAATGGGCGTGTATGATGGCACCTATTATTCACAGACAGAAACTAAGGTGTCTGTGGGCGATGAGACAGAGGCGGTTGCGGGAACATCTGCAGTCATCAATGAGAATACGCTTTTGGTGAATGTATCCAAGAAGAACGGTTTGGAGAAGAACACTTATCCACTCGTCCGTAAAGCAAAGGATGACGCTTTAAACGCGATTAAGAGTAAGCTGTCAGATACTGCGGATATGGTTGCGATGGATATCTCTATGATCAGGCTACCGGAAGATGTCATGAATGGAAAACAGGAAGCAGTTGAGCCAAATGGTGCTGTTAATCTGTATTTTGATAAGGCAGATTTAAAGGGGCTGACCAAGCCGGCACTCTATCATATGAAAGATGATGGAACGATGGAAAAGATCGTATTTACGCAGGATGCAACATCAGGTCGTATTCGGTGTCAGACCACTTCGTTTAGTACTTATGTATTTGCAGAGGATCAAAACATCAAGCAGCAGCCGTCCGGTGGCGGCTCCACAGGTGGCAGTACAGGAGGAACGGTATCCGGAGGCGGTTCTTCAGCAGGCGGTGGAACGGTTGTGAATCCTGATAATAAGACGGAAGACACAAAGACAGAAGTGAAACCGGATGGAACCAGGGTTGAGACCAAGACGGATACGGTGAAAAACGATCAGGGAAATGAAGTGAAATCAGAGACCACCACGATCAAGAACGCAGATGGAACAGTTGCATCTGTGACCACTACGATTGAAATCAAGGATACGGCAACGAATACAACGATAAATATGGTTGTGAAGAAGGATGCGGCAGGCGAAGTAACAGAAGCAAAAGCCGAGATAGAAGCGGTTGCCGCTGCAGGAAAGAACGGTAAGGCAAAGACAACGCTTAATGCGGACGCCGCAGAACAGATGATTCAGGCGGCAGGAACAGAGGATGTTACAATAAAACAGACCGTAAGGGATGATAAGGGTAATACTTTATATACGGTTGAAACAGATGCGAAAAACCTTGTGGCAGGCAGGAAGCTTACCCTTGTTGAAATTAAGGATGGTAAGCAGATACTGGTTGCAAAGTCGGCAAAGGTTGACACAAACGGAAACTTTACCATTCTGGCTCCAAAGGGTGAGTATCAGCTTCTGAACGAAACCCAGATGAAGACCTTGCGCAAGCAGATCCTTGCGACGGTAAAACCGGCAAAAAAATCCGTGACGATCAAAAAAGGCAAAAAGGCAGCCATTTCGCTTAGCAAGAAGCTGGATAAGGAAAATGTTGCAAAAATCACATATCGTTCAACAGAGAAATCGGTTGTAACCATAACTAAGAATGGAAAGGCAACCGGAAAGAAAAAGGGAACTGCCGTTATTGAAATCACGGTTGTGTTGAATGACGGAACAAAGAAAGTGATAAAAACAAAGGTAACGGTTAAGAACAAACAATAAGTAAAAGCAGGAGGCAGTATCAATGAAAAACAGAATGAAAAGAGTGGGGGCTGTTGCACTGACAGCGATACTTGCATTCGGTATCGGTGCAACACCGGCACAGGCAGCAACAAGTAAGGCTTTGAACGCACCGGTTTCTTTTGCCGGAAAAGGTTGGGATGATTTCGGAAAGACGCGTACGCTTATGTATGTCGGGGGAGACAGTGAGGCAGTGGCTTTTACCGAGAATTATTCCGTAAGCTATAAGCTGTATATTCCAAAGAATGTGGTTTCCAGTATGCTAAAGTCCGGCACAGGTGCGATGGACACCTATCCGAGTCTTGATCTGATGGATGACAGCAACGAGTGGAATTATTTAGGTTCGGTATTTAATCAGATTTCACTGACGCTGGCTTGCGGACCGGCGAAGGGAGAGCCTGCGCTGATGGCATACGATACGATCAAAGAGGAGAATGTTTCGGCAAAGAAGTACGCTTCCCTTTCAAAAAAGGGCGATTATTATGTGTTGAATGTCAAGAATCTTCCGATGAAAACGGTTCTGTACGATTCAAAGACCGATTCGGATGTGGCGATTGATACATCAAAAAAGGGCCGGTTTAATGTTGCAATCAGCGTTGCGGGTATCAGCTTTAAGGCGAAAAGTTCCGTGTATGTCGATGACGTGGTTGTTAAGACAGGAGATACAACACTTCTTTCCCAGAACTTTGAAGGTGAGACTGGATGGCTTGCGTATAATCTGAACGAGCAGAGCAAAGATACCGAAACTACGGTAAAGAATTTTTCAACGGATATTTTAAAGCTTTCGAAAAGTTCCGTATCCGTGAAAAAGGGCAAAACCGTCACTGTGAAAGCAACGACTTCGCCGAAGGCAACCGTAACTTATAAGTCAGCAAACAAAAAGATTGCAACCGTTACTGCAAAGGGTGTGATCAAAGGCGTGAAAGCCGGTAAGACGACCATTACCGTGAAAGCAAACGGAATCAGCAAGAAGATTACGGTAACGGTAAAATAGCATAAAATCAATCAAAAACCAAAAGGCGGGTCATGTGTGTCGACCTGCCTTTTTGTTTCGTTAAGGGATACATATAAAAAGTGACTGTCCTGTTTAATTGAGCAATTCTTCGCCGATCTCTTCGAGAAGCGCATTCGTCTCTTCTAAAGTCATCTCATGTTCCAAAGCAAAAATGATCGCTGCATCGAAACGGTTTCTGGGATAGAGCTGTGCGCGTTGCGCAATGGAAAGCATTCTCTGCGTCTCTTCCAAAGGAAGTTTTAAAAAGATTGCGATTCGAAGCAGAAAATTGCGCGTCGGATTGCGCCGCCCGCCAAGAATCTGATAGGTATAAGAACGATCCATGTTCAGATTGATAATGATATCCTTGGGCTGAAGATCGTGAGAAGTGAGCAAATTGCTGAGATAATCGCCGATTCCGATCTTGTCAAAATTGTCTTCCTTTTTAAACTCATCAATATTTAATTCACGAATCTGCTTAAGTAAATCCTCTGTTAATTTCATAACCATTCCTCAATTGTGCTACCGGTGATTTATTATATGACTATATAATAATGATTGTAACATAAGCAAAATAACCGTTGGTGTGCAAAAATGCAGACTTCTTAATTCTGTTCATAGACACGGACAAATCCGTCCTGATTGTCGATGGCAAGCAAAACGTTGTCAAGCAGATCGCTCAGACAGAAATTGTAGTCGATTTCATCCACAGCATCCTTTTTGGCATGAGCGTATTTGTAAATACAACTGGTGTCAGCATCGCTGGTGCGATAGATAACGATGCGCAGCAGCGACAGGATTTCATTTTGATAATTACTGTAGGAACCGATCGTGTTTTTCAGGCGTGCATCGCGATATACAAGGCTTTGCCGGATATGATCCACCGCCGAGCAGTTAAGTACATAATCCGGCAGAGAGTCATAGTTGGCGTAATCCTCAGGCGGATTGCGGGTCAGTTCCGGTTCCGCATACAGCTTCGGAATCAATGTTTCCAAAGCCTCTCCGAGCGCATCTGCGTCGTTGTTGTAGACGGCGAGAAGCAGGGTATCGACATCATCCTGAAAATCAAACAGATTTAATGGCTGTGATCCGGCGCGGTCGGCGATGGATGCATCGGAATCGACGGTTGCATCTGTAGCTGGTGTGCCGGAAGAATCGGTCTGGGTATCGGATAAGGCGTTTTTGGATGGTTGATCAACGATTGTCTGATCTGCACCCGGTTCGGTCGATGCCTGTGCAAGCGGGGGGGAAGCGGTCGGTACAAGAAATTTCTGCGAGCAGATGACACCGACTCCGGAGCCGACTGCCGAACCGATGAGAAGTCCGATCAACAGCAGTGTTAAGCTATGCTTTTTCGTGAAAGCAGCCGGCTTTTTATTCCACTTTTCCTGCAATGCGCACAGTGCCTGCTGCAATTCTTTTACGCTGCGGTATCTTTGATCCGGTTCAAAGGCCGTTGATTTGTGAAGGATCGCGGATAATTCGGTGGAGATCTGTGAATCATCATTCTCCGAAGCGTTCAGCAGCGAGAGAAAGGTCTTGCCAAGACCGTACACATCCGTGCGGACATCGCTCTGGCGGAAACCGAACTGTTCCGGTGCCGCATTGCCGTAAGTTCCGGCAAAAACCGTATCGCGGGATTTTCCCGGTGTGAATTCATGCCCGGCGTCTACGTCGATGAGAATAAGATGGTGTGTATCGGTGGAATAGATAAAGTTCTCCCCTTTGATGTCGCGATGGATCATCGGCGGGTGAAGCGCATGAAGCTCTCCAATGATCGTGCAGCACTCGGTCAAAAGGGGCAGTAACGCCTTTTCAAAGTCACTTTCCGACGGATGGGCTTCACATAATTGTTCCGCGTGATCACAAAGTGGAATGCCCCGGACATAGCGGCGGAGCAGATAGGCTGCGCCGTCCTCTTCGAAGAAATCCACCGCTTCCGGGAAATGGGATGACACAAGCTGATTTAACACGTCGTATTCCCGACGAAGAGAATCGCGCAGGATTCCGCTTGAACTTTTCAGAATAAACAGATTGCCGGACGCGTCGCAAAGCTGATAGATCTTCTTGTCGTCCGTGTCTTTGAAAATGCTTGAGACTGTATAATTTTCTGTAAGTCGTTGCGGGAGTGCCACATCGGACATTACGTGTTCGAATTCATGGATAAATTGTGCACTTTTCGTATTTTGCATAACGTCTCCTTTGCATGTTTTTTTGCTTTTTATCTGCTCATATTTTACAACGAAATACTATTTGGTTCAACGCCGTCCGCACAAAGAGAAACAAAGTTAGTTTCATAAAACTTATCTTGGAAAAAGCAGGAAAAAATGATATGATACCGATAAGAAAGGAGTGCTTTTAAACATGAATGAAATCATTAAAGCAATGGAAGAACGCAGAAGCATCCGCAAGTTTAAACCGGAGATGCCGAAGAAAGAAGATTTGCAGCAGATCGTGGAAGCCGGTCTGTACGCTGCCAACGGCATGGGAAGACAGGCAACGATCACGGTTGCGGTCACGAACAAGGAGCTGCGTGATAAATTATCAGCGATCAACTGCAAGATCGGTGGTTGGGATGAGGGCATTGATCCGTTTTACGGAGCACCGGCAATTCTGATCGTTCTTGCGGAGAAAGATTGGAGAAATCGTGTATATGACGGAAGTCTTGTGATGGGCAACATGATGCTTGCCGCACACTCACTTGGACTTGGAAGCATCTGGATTCACAGAGCAAAGGAAGAGTTTGAGATGCCGGAGTACCAGCAGCTTTTGAAGGAACTCGGTGTTGAAGGCGAGTGGGAAGGTATCGGCCACTGTGCGGTCGGATACATCGACGGGGAGATGCCGAAGGCTGCCGAGCGCAAGCCAAACCGGGTATTCTGGGCAGAATAAGATTAAGGAAGATGGAGGATAAAAAGATGGCAATTCAGTCAATTGATGCAGAGGACGATCAGTTCGCATATCGCTACGATACGCAGCTTCTGATCGATAAGAGAGACAAGGACCTTGATGAGGACGAGATCGCCGATTACATCACCGATCATTTTGAGGGCAACAGCCTGATCGCTGCGGGAGATGAGGATCTGGTTAAGATTCATTTCCATACCAACGAGCCGTGGAAGATTCTGGAGTATTGCAACTCCGTTGGTGAGATCTATGACATCGTTGTGGAAGATATGATCCGTCAGGCGGACGGAAAGCAGGGTTAATGAAAGAATATTAACGAATAGGAAAGAAAAATGCCTTTTGGTTTAACAACAATTCAATTGTGCAGGACGCGATTTATTGCTATGATTAGGGATGTTGACAAATGTAAAGATGAATAGTATTGTATAAAACAAAGAGAATATGATAGTAATGAGCATAGTTGTTTTTGAGGTCGGAAATGGTTCCCGACGCACTCTTCGGAGTACCTGAGATGATGAATACACCGCCCATCCCAAAATAACTATGCTTTTATTGAAAAAATATGTTGTCTCATATAAACTTATCATTAGACATATCAAAAAGAGTTCTTTGAGTTATCGCACAAACGGAAATATTCATATGATAAATAATCGAAATGTAAATATAATCACTGATGAAGAAGGAAATAGAATAGCACTTATCAAAGATATTCGTTTTAGGGGAAAACAGAATATTGATTGGAGGAGTGTGAAAGCGTATCTTGAAGGATATAAATCCAAAATGGCAAGAAAACCAAAAAGAAAAACATAATGAAATCGCAAAATATGGATGGTATAGGTATGATGTAAAATTTGCAATCCCAATTTACGAAAATAATAAGCTAGTTCGCTATAATATTTTTGGAGCAAGATTGCTAGTTAATCATTCTTATAATGGTAAGAAATACTTATATGATATTGTGGCAATAAAAAAAGAAACGAGTAAGCCGCATCATTAAGTGCGGTGAAAACCCATTTCTTAATTGGTATATTACATGAATTTCAAATACTTGTCAAGAAAACTACATCTTTTTGCACCTTAAAGGGTGTAAAATACACCCTTTAAGGTGTATTCCACGTTGCGATTACACCGATTTCGGTGTATAATAATCGCTATGACAATAAAGGAGAGAATATTTCAAAATGAGTAAAGTTAGAACAAGATTTGCACCAAGTCCGACAGGAAGAATGCATGTAGGAAATCTTCGTACCGCATTATATGCGTACCTCATCACGAAGCACGAGGGCGGTGATTTCATCTTAAGAATAGAGGATACTGACCAGGAGCGTTATGTGGAGGGCGCGGTTGATATCATTTACCGTACACTGGCGGAGACAGGTCTCATCCATGATGAGGGACCGGACAAGGATGGCGGATGTGGTCCGTATGTACAGAGTGAGCGTCAGGCAAAAGGCATCTACTTAGAGTATGCCAAGAAGCTCATTGAAAAAGGCGAAGCATATTACTGCTTCTGTGATAAGGAACGCCTTGAGAGTTTAAAGACAACGGTTGCAGGAAAAGAGATTTCCATCTATGACAAGCATTGTCTGCACCTGTCCAAGGAAGAAGTAGAAGAGAAGCTTGCATCCGGAATCCCATATGTTATCCGTCAGAACAACCCGACAGAGGGCACAACAACATTTGAGGATGAAATCTATGGCGATATCACGGTAGATAATGCGGAACTGGATGACATGATCCTGATCAAGTCGGACGGATATCCGACTTACAATTTTGCAAACGTTGTGGATGATCATCTGATGGGAATCACGCATGTAGTACGTGGTAACGAGTATCTGTCTTCCTCACCGAAGTACAATCGTCTCTATGAGGCGTTTGGATGGGAGGTGCCGGTATACATTCATTGTCCATTGATTACGGATGAGAATCATCAGAAGCTTTCTAAGAGATGCGGACATTCTTCGTTCGAGGATCTTGTGGAGCAGGGATTTTTAACCGAAGCAATCGTGAACTTTGTTGCACTGCTTGGATGGAGCCCGGCAGACAATCAGGAGATCATGTCACTCGACGAACTGGTTGCGAAATTCGATTATCACCATATGAGTAAGTCACCGGCGGTATTTGATTATACAAAGTTAAAGTGGATGAACGGTGAGTATATCAAGAAGATGGATTTTGATGCCTTTTATGAGAAGGCACTTCCATATATCAAGGAAGTGATCACAAAGGATTACGACCTCAAGAAGATTGCCAAGATGGTACAGACGCGTATCGAGATCTTCCCGGATATCAAGGATCATATTGATTTCTTTGAGGAACTTCCGGAGTATGATGTCGCTATGTATACCCATAAGAAGATGAAGACAAATGCCGAGACTTCTCTTGAAGTCCTGACAGAGGTTCTTCCGATACTTGAGAAGCAGGATGATTATAGCAATGATGCATTATATGCGACACTTCTTAAGTATGTGGAGGAGAAGGGCTGCAAGAACGGTTATGTTATGTGGCCAATCCGTACTGCAGTATCCGGCAAGCAGATGACACCGGGCGGTGCAACGGAACTGATGGAAGTCCTTGGTAAGGAAGAGTCTTTAAATCGTATCCGCAAGGGTATCGAGCTTCTTCAGGCTGCACAGGCATAACAATTCAGGCAAGACAGAGGTACTATGAATTATAGCAAATCACAGCAGGAGGCCATCCGACACAAGGATGGCCCGATGCTTGTCCTTGCGGGACCCGGATCGGGCAAGACCGCAGTTATTACCCAGCGAACCATACATTTAATCGAGCAGCATCATGTGAATCCGTCCAATATTCTGGTAATCACTTTTACCCGCGCAGCGGCGCAGGAAATGAAGCAGCGCTTTCTGGCGGCAACGGGGACAGATAAGACGCAGGTGACGTTTGGAACCTTCCACGCCATCTTTTTTATGGTGCTAAAATACGCGTATCATTTTGAGAGCAGCAACATTGTGACGGACGAGCAACGTTATCAGTTTATGCGTGAGATCTTATCGTATCATCATCTGGAGTATCAGGATGAGAACGAGTTCATCAGCGATCTGTTTGCAGATATCAGCAGTGTGAAAAATGAGAGGATTCCGCTGGATCATTTCTACTCGAGTCACTGTGGGGAGGATGTATTTCGCAAGATTTACCAGGCATACACAAGAAGACTTTCACAGAACCGACTGATCGATTTTGATGATATGCTGACTTATACATACGAATTGTTCTCACAGAGAAAGGATATTCTATCTGCCTGGCAGAGACGCTATCCGTATATTCTCGTCGATGAATTTCAGGATATTAATCAGATTCAGTATGACATTGTGCGTATGATGGCACAGCCGGCAGATAATCTGTTTGTTGTGGGCGATGATGACCAGTCGATCTATCGTTTCCGCGGTTCCAAGCCGGAGATTATGTTATCTTTTGATAAGGTGTATCCTGCGGCGAAGATTGTTACATTGGAGCAGAATTATCGCTGTACACCGGCAATCGTGGCTGCTGCTGGAAATCTAATCTCGCACAATAAGAAGCGATTTGATAAAAAAATCAAAGCGGAAAAAACAAACGGAGAGGCGGTACGCTTTTTCCAGTTTGAGGATCAGAGGCAGGAGAACCAGTTTATCATTGAGGAGATTGCAAAGGCAAAGAGGGAAGGCGTGCCTCTTTCTGATATTGCAGTGTTGTTTCGGACGAATCTGCAGCCGCGGCTTCTGATGGAGCAGATGATGTCTGCAAATCTTGCATTTACAACGAAGGACAGGATTCCAAATATCTATGAGCACTGGATCGCAAAGGATTTTCTGACGTATATAAGAATTGCGCAGGGAAGTACGAAGCGAGCAGATTTTCTGTCCGTCATGAACAAGCCGAACCGCTATATCGGGCGTAACAGTCTGTGCGAGCCGGAAGTGGCGTTTGATGAGTGGATGAAGATGTACGATGAGCAGCCATGGATTGCGGAGAGAATTGAGAAAATGTGGCATGATACGAGAATTTTGAATTCACTCAGTCCGTATGCGGCAATCAATTTCATCAGGCGGGGGATCGAGTACGATGACTATATTGCGGATTATGCAGAGTATCGCAATATCAATAAGGAAGATCTCTACGAGGTGGCGGACGAAATCCAAAGTAGCGCAAAGGGATACAAAACGCTTGAAGCGTGGTTTACGCATATTGAGGATTATAAGAAGGAACTCGAACTTCTTGCGAAGAAGCGGGCGGATATGGGAGATGCAGTCACACTTGCGACACTTCACAGTGCGAAGGGGCTGGAATTTGAGCGTGTCTATCTGATTGATGTCAATGAGGGAATGACGCCGTATAAGAAAGCCGTGCTGGAACCGGATATCGAGGAGGAGAGAAGACTTTTCTATGTGGGTATGACGCGTGCAAAGGAGAAGCTGACGCTTTGTGCGGTCAAAAATATACGCAATAAGGAAGTGGATCTATCGCGATTCTTAAGAGAGGCAGGGGCACAGGTTGATCCGCAATCAAATGACAGAGATCACAGTAAAGAGTAACAAGAAAAACGCCGGGAGTATATCACTCCCAGCGTTTTGTCTTATTCGTCGTCCTCCATTGCATTAAACATATCATCATCTAAGAATTCATCGAATTTATCGGCCGCGATCTCGTATTCTTCGTCATCCTCGATCGGATCGATGCTCGGAAGTCCTTCTTCGTCTTCGGCGTAGCGGTACAGATATACATCGCCTGTCTCATTTCCCTGCTTATCAAGTGGCATTAAAGCGATATAATCGCGTCCGCCTGCTTCATAAATCGTAAGGATGGAGCATTCTACTTCGCCTTCGTCTAATTCTAATGTAACACGGATATCATCTGCTTCGTCCGGAGTAACCGGTGTTGCCTTCTCGTTATCTGCCATATTGTCCCCTTTCTGAAACGATTATTCATTGTTTTGTTTCATTATATAGAGTCTCATTTGGCTTGTCAATGAAAGCAGGGCGAAAAAAGATCGGATAAAGCGATATACAAAGACACCAAAAAAAGGTATAATCAATAAATGAGACTAAGACAGCATAGGATATGGCGGTAAAGAATGAATTATAAGATCAAAGAGGGAAATTACGAAAAACAGGGAGTACAGCAGCTCGGGAAGTGGACGATCTTCACGTTTGAGGGCGAGAAGGAGGACGATTGCCGCGTTGTACTTCTGAATAATGAGAAAGAAGTGGTGGAAAAAATTGAGGTTCCGAAGGAATACTGTATGGGATCACTCCGATCCGTTGCGGTGGAGAACCTTAAGACAGACGAGCTTCTTTATATGTTTGAAGTAAACGGTAAACGTGTGCTGGATCCTTACGCGCACAGGATTGTGGGACGTGAGGTCTGGAACGATGAAAAGCGCATGCCGGATGCGGTGTATGGCGCTTTTGTGCCATCCGGTTTTGCGTGGGGAGATGACCGGTCACCGGAGATCGACCGCTCGCAGATGATCATGTACAAGCTGCATGTGCGCGGCTTTTCGATGGATGCGAAGGCGAGTACAACAAACGGAACTTTTCAGGCGGTCAGCGCCAGAATTCCGTATTTACAGGGAATTGGCGTGACAACGGTGGAGCTTATGCCTGTGTATGAATTTGAGGAACGCATTTTCCCGGAGGAGAAGGTGCTGCCGGATTATATTCAGTGGGAAGCAGAAGACGCGGATATGATTGTGCCTCCGGAAGAGACCAAAGTCCTTCCAAAACTGAATTTCTGGGGGTATACAAAGGGTAATTATTTTGCTGTCAAATCTTCTTATGCGAGAAATGCTGCTAAGGCTTCGATGGAGTATAAGGCTCTCATCAGAAAGCTGCATCAGCATGGGATGGAGTGCGTGATGGAGTTCTTTTTCCCGGAAGGAACGGATCAGAATCTGATTCTTGCGGCGCTTCGTTTCTGGGTGATGGAGTATCATGTGGATGGTTTTCATCTGCTCGGGGAGAACCTTCCGATGACCGCAATCGCGCAGGACAAGCGGTTGAGCAGAACCAAGATCTTCTATACGGATTTCGGTGATGCAGGGGAAAAGGAGCGCAGTTACCGCAATCTGTATGTCTACAAGGACGAATATCAGTATCCGGCGCGCAAGATGCTCAATCATTTTGGATATGATTTGGATGAATTCATTGATCAGCAGCGCAAGCAGGGGAGTGTGCTTGGCTTTGTCAATTATATTTCGGACAATAACGGATTCACACTTGCGGATCTGTTCATGTATAATGAGCGTCACAATGAGGACAACGGAGAGAATAATTGTGACGGAAATGCATGGAATTTCAGCAATAATTATGGCGTAGAAGGTCCTACCGCGAAGCGGTATATCAACCGTTTGCGCAAGCGCCAGTGGCGCAATGCGATACTGATGATCATGATGGCGCAGGGAGTTCCGCTTCTGTGGAGTGGCGATGAGTTCGGCAACTCGCAGGCGGGAAATAATAATGCTTATTGTCAGGATAATCCGATCGGCTGGATCAATTGGAAGAGTGAAAGATCGCGCAGAGATCAGAAGCTATTTTTCGAGAATGTGGCGCGTTTTCGAAGAGAACATCCGATTCTTGCGAATCCGATGCCTTTTCAGTTCTGTGATTATAAGGCGCTCGGCTGTCCGGATCTCTCGTTTCATGGGGAGAATGCCTGGATGATACGTCCGCAGGGGGGCGGACTGGCACTTGGAATGCTCTACTGTGGGGCATATTCTGTAGATGCAGCGTATCAGGAGGATGTATACGTTGCGTATAATTTCTCGGCCTCCGAGACGGTGCTTGCGCTTCCGGGTGTAGGTAAGACCAGACAGTGGTATCTGCAGATCGACAGTTCCGATGATAAGACACCGTATCTCGCAGAACCGAAGGTATGTGCAGAGGGTAACATCACACTTCCTCCGCATACGATCAGGGTGCTCGCAGGCAGGGAAGTACCGCAGCATAAGAAGAGAAAGGAACGAGGAAGTAAGGCAGGAATTTAAGACATGGGTAATGTATGGAATCATTTTAAAACAATTACAAGACATAAGAATCTGGTTATGGCTGGCTGCTTTAAGGTTGGATTGTATAAGCAGGGACTTCTTCATGATCTGTCGAAGTATTCTCCAACAGAATTTCTGGTCGGATGTAAGTATTATCAGGGAACGATGAGTCCGAATAACGCGGAACGCATGGACAAAGGCTATTCGTCTGCGTGGCTGCATCACAAGGGGCGAAATAAGCATCACTTAGAGTACTGGATCGATTATGCGGTAGGGGAGCAGAAAGCCGGAAGCGTGCACGGTGGTATGGCTGGAATGAAGATGCCACTCAAATACGTGGCAGAGATGTTTATTGACCGCGTGAGTGCATCGAAAAACTACCAGAAGGATAAATATACGGATCATAGTCCGATCGATTATTATGAGCATGGAAAGGATCATTATCTGATTCATGAGGACACGGAGGCGATGCTTGTGTATCTGCTTACGATGCTTGCAGTCCGGGGTGAGAAGGAGACGTTTGCGTTCGTAAAAAATGAGGTGTTAAAAGGCAAAGTGCCTTATGACAAGGCACAACTTGATCCAAGGATCGAAGATCTGAAGAAAAATTAAGCATACAAAGTCGGAATGCCGGATGGTGTTCCGGCTTTTTTACTTAGCCTTGTACGTTTTTGTGGGGAAAAGCACGAGATCATGTGTTTTCTCATACAATATAGAAAGCGATGTGAAAAGGTGCTGCGTGAAAACATTTTTGGTTCCACTGACACCGGAAGAGGAAGCAGACTGCCTGAAACGATGGCAAAGCGGTGAGCGGGCGGCGAAGGAAGAACTGATTCTGCACAATATGCGCCTTGTTGCTCATGTGGCAAAAAAATATATAAGTTCGGGGGAGGACGCAGAGGATCTGATCTCAATTGGAACGATTGGACTTCTGAAAGCAGCGGATTCGTTTAAACCGGACTATGGAAGCCGGTTTGCAACCTACGCGATCCGATGCATTGACAATGAGATGCTGATGCATTTTAGGAGCCGGAAGAAGGCAAGAGGAGAGGTTTCTCTTTTTGAACCGATCGGAGTGGATAAAGAAGGCAATCAGATTCAATTGGTCGATGTACTCGAATATCATGATGTTAACGTCGTGGAGAATGTTCAGAAAAAGGAACAGATGGAGACAATCAGCAGAAATATTGGGCAGATTTTAAGCGAAAGAGAGTACTATATCATCCGCAAACGGTACGGATTGTTTGGAACAAAAGAGTGTACACAGCGTGAAATCTCAGCGGAGCTTGGCATCTCCAGATCTTATGTTTCACGCATTGAGAAGAAGGCGTTGGATAAACTGAAAAAATTTGTGGTCAGTTCATAAAAATTTTAGATGAAAAAAGATGGATCTTGTGTTATGATAGATCCATCTTTTTTCATACATCAGTCGATGTGCATTCCCCAACCGTTGGAATGAGGTGAATATGTACAGTACAGTTAGGACTTCTATGCTCTGTGGTATCCATGCGATACCGGTACAGGTAGAAGTAGATATCAGCACAGGACTGCCTGCATTTGAGATGGTAGGTTATCTGTCTTCCGAGGTGCGTGAGGCGAAGGAACGCGTGCGCACAGCACTTCACAATTGCGGAGTATCACTCCCGGCCAAACGCATTACGATCAATCTCTCGCCGGGAAATATAAGGAAGACCGGAACCGGATTTGATCTGCCGATTGCAGTGGCACTTCTCTATGCGATCGGTGTGCTTGAAGCGGAAGACAACAGCAACCGCGTATTTGTCGGAGAACTGAATTTAAATGGACAGGTACTTCCCGTTAACGGAATTCTGCCGGTTGTGTCGGATGGATTCTGTGAAGAAAACAAGAATGAATTTATGATCCCGATGGATAATCTGGCAGAGGGAAAACTGGTGCAGGACGCGAAAGTATATGGTTTTTCATCACTTGAATCGGTAATCTGTTATCTTCGTGATGGAAGAAAAGAACAGCCGAAGGAGACCTCTTTTGTGGAAGAGAGAAAAGCAAATGTTGATTTTGCGGAAGTGAATGGACAGCCGTTTCTGCGGCGTGCAGCGGAGGTGGCAGCAAGCGGAATGCATAATCTGCTTATGGTCGGACCTCCCGGGGCAGGCAAGACCATGATCTCCGAGCGCCTTGCAACCATTCTTCCTCCACTGACAGAGGAAGAGAAATTGGAACTTTCTAAGATTTACAGTGTATGCGGAATGCTGAATAACCATAATGCGTTATTGCAGCAGCGCCCGTTCCGCAGTCCTCATCACACGGTAACGCGTGCGGGAATCACGGGCGGAGGTGCTGTCCCGCGACCGGGAGAAATCTCCCTGGCGCATCACGGAGTGCTTTTTCTTGATGAACTGACAGCATTTGACAAGGCAACACTTGAAATTTTAAGACAACCGTTGGAAGAGAGGCAGATTCATCTGACCCGTGCGCTGACAAGTGTGTGTTATCCGGCGGATTTCCTTCTTCTTGCGTCCATGAATCCGTGCAACTGTGGATATTATCCGGACATGCAGAGGTGCCATTGTACGCCTGCCACGCTGCGCCGATATTCGCAGAAAGTGTCACAGCCGCTCATTGACCGTATTGACATCTGTGTGGAGGCTCCGACGGTAACCTATTCGGAACTGACGGGAAAATGCAAAAACGAGGATTCCGCAACAATCCAGAAAAGAGTGCAGGCCTGTCATGAAATCCAGCAGGAACGCTTCCGTGGGGAGTCGTTTCATTACAACAGCCGGATTCCGGCAGCACGGATGGAGGAGTTTTGTCCGCTTGGGGACAAGGAACAGAACTACATGGAGCGTATGTATCAGAAAATGTCCCTGACTGCGCGCACTTACCATAAGATTCTGCGCGTGGCAAGAACAATCGCAGATTGTGAGGAGCGCAGACAGATCCATGTGCGTCATCTGAGTGAGGCAGTCTGCTACCGGAGTATGGATGAACGGTTCTGGGGAGGTGTGTGATGTATCGGTACTGGTTTGATCATATAAAGGGACTCACACCTGTCAAAAAGCGTATTCTCTATGAGACATTCCGTGAAGCGGAAATCCTTTATCATGCACCGGAAGATACGATCCGGAAAGTGACTGGTATTGAGGATCAGGATGTATTGGCAGTTACAGAGAGTAAAAGAAGCTGGAACCTCGAAGGTGCATGGATGCGCCTGCAGGAGAGAGGAATCAGTCTTGTGACATTGGAAGATGATGAGTATCCGGCTAAGCTTGCGCGGATTGTGGCACCGCCTTATGCATTGTATTACAGAGGACATCTTCCGGATGAATCACACAGATCTGTTGCAATCGTTGGCGCAAGAGGGCGAAGCGCCTACGGAAGTCAGGTCGCGCGGGCGCTGGCAAAGCGGCTGGCGGAATTTGATGTGGATATTATCAGCGGGATGGCGCTTGGTATTGACACGGACGGTCATATGGGAGCGCTTGACGGTGGAGGAAGAACCTATGCTGTGCTTGGATGCGGTGTGGACATCTGTTATCCGAAGAGCAATCATTTTTTATATGAAGAAATTCCTAAGGAGGGTGGTATCCTTTCGGAATTTGTTCCGGGTACACAGCCGCTTCCCATGCTTTTTCCGCAGAGAAACCGGATTATCTCCGGATTGTCGGACTATGTGATTGTAATTGAAGCAAGAATGAAAAGCGGATCGCTGATTACGGCAGATTATGCGATGGAGCAGGCGAGAGAGGTTTATGCGCTTCCGGGGCGGATTACGGACGAACTGAGTCAGGGATGCAACCACCTGATCCAGCAGGGAGCAGGAGTGATCGCAAGTGTGGATGACTTCTTAAAAGAAATGCAGCTTTCCGATGCCTCGACGGACATTCAGATGGACTTTCGGAAAAATCTTCTTGAAAAAGAAGAAACGTTGGTGTATAGTTTATTCGATTTTCATCCCCTTGGATTGGGGAGTCTGGTTGAGAAAACCCCATACTCGCTTCTTGAGGTATTGGATATCCTTGAGCGGCTGCAGCAGAAGGGGTTTGTGAAGGAAACCATTCCGAATTTCTACGTGAAAACGATCTGATAGATAATAAAGGAGCATTTTTCTTATGGCAAAGTATCTTGTTATTGTGGAGTCGCCTGCGAAGGTTAAGACAATAAAAAAATTCCTGGGTAAAAATTATGAGGTTATGGCATCGAACGGACATGTCAGAGATCTTCCGAAGAGTCAGCTTGGCTTTAGTCCGGAAAATAATTTTGAACCGAAATATATTACGATCCGTGGAAAGGGGGAAATTCTTGCCAAGCTTCGTAAGGAAGTGAAGAAGGCGGACAAGATCTATCTTGCAACGGACCCGGATCGTGAGGGAGAGGCGATTTCCTGGCATCTGACCAAGGCGTTAAAGCTTGAGGATAAGGATGTCAGCCGTATCAGCTTTAACGAGATTACAAAGACTGCTGTCAAAGCATCGCTTAAGAATCCGCGTGAGATCGATATGGATCTTGTGGACGCCCAGCAGGCACGAAGAATGCTGGATCGAATGGTTGGTTACCGCATCAGCCCGCTTCTGTGGGCAAAGGTCAAGAGAGGCTTGAGTGCCGGACGTGTGCAGTCGGTTGCGCTGCGTATTGTCTGTGACCGTGAGGCGGAGATCGATGCTTTCATTCCGGAGGAATACTGGTCACTTGAGGCAAGTCTTCTGCCGGAGGGCGAGAAGAAGCCGATTCTTGCCAAGCTTACGGATAAGGACGGCAAGAAGGTTGAGGTTACGTCTGAAGCGGAAATGAATGCGATTCTTGAGGAAATCAAGGGGCAGTCATTCCAGGTGAAGGATATTAAAAGAGGCGAGCGCACCAAGAAAGCACCGCTTCCGTTTACAACGAGTACGTTGCAGCAGGAGGCGTCAAAAGCACTCAATTTCCCGATCTCAAAGACGATGCGTATTGCCCAGCAGCTGTACGAAGGTGTGGATATCAAGGGACAGGGAACCGTCGGTATTATCACATACCTGCGTACGGATTCTGTCCGTATTTCCGAGGAAGCGGATGCTGCTGCAAGAGAGTTTATCGGAACAAATTACGGAGAGCAGTATCTTTCTGCAGGAGAGGGAAGCAGGAAAAACGGTGCGAAGATCCAGGATGCGCATGAGGCAATCCGTCCGACGGATATCAACCGTATCCCTTCCGATATCAAGGATTCGCTCAGCAGAGATCAGTTCCGCCTGTATCAGCTGATCTGGAAGCGTTTTGCTGCCAGCCGTATGGCGAATGCAATCTATGAGACGATGACGGTCAATATAGCGGTCGGATCTTATGGATTCCGTGTATCGACATCGAAGGTTGCTTTCGATGGATTTATGCTCGCATATACCGAGGCGGACGATGAGAAGGATACGAAGCAGGTTCTGCTTAAGGACATTGATGAGAATACGAAACTCTCATTAGTGGAGATGGATCCGAAGCAGCATTTTACCCAGCCACCGGCGCATTTTACCGAGGCATCCCTTGTAAAGACACTTGAGGAACTGGGAATCGGACGACCGAGTACTTACTCGCCGACCATTACGACAATTATTGCAAGAAGATATATTACCAAGGAAAATAAAAATCTCTATGTGACGGAAATCGGCGAAGTAGTAAATTCCATCATGAAGGAATCGTTCCCTACAATCGTGGATGAACATTTTACTGCGAATATGGAGTCTCTTCTCGACAGTGTAGCGGAGGGCGCGGTCAACTGGAAGACGGTTGTCGCCAATTTCTATCCGGACCTGGAAGCAGCAGTGCAGGCTGCGGAGAAGGATCTTGAGAAGATTACGATCGAGGACGAAGTGACGGAAGAGGTCTGCGAAGTGTGCGGACGCAATATGGTCATCAAATATGGTCCTCACGGTAAATTCTTAGCATGCCCGGGATTCCCGGACTGCCGCAATACGAAGCCTTATTACGAGAAGATCGGCGTTGCATGCCCGAAGTGCGGTAAGGATGTCGTGATCAAGATGACGAAGAAGGGACGTCGCTACTACGGATGCATTGATAATCCGGAGTGCGATTTCATGAGCTGGGGACGTCCGGTTGCCAAGAAATGCCCACGATGCGGCGGTTATATGGTTGAAAAAGGCGCGAAGCTTGCCTGTGCGGATGAACATTGTGGCTACACGGAAGCAAAAGAGGCGAAAAACGAAAAATAAAATAATGCAATTGCATGAAAAATATTGAATTGTCAGAAAAATAGTGATAAACTCATAGTTAAATCGAAACTTTTTGCCGGAATGCGAAAGTAGTCAGGAGGATGACATGAGTGTACAGCTTCTGGATAAAACACGTAAAATAAACAAATTACTTCACAATAATAATTCGTCAAAGGTAGTCTTTAATGATATCTGTGAAGTTCTGACCGGAATACTGGATTCCAATATTCTTGTGATCAGCAAGAAGGGAAAGGTGCTTGGATCGAGCGTCTGCAAAGGCGTAGACGAGCTTCAGGAACTGATCGTAGATGAGGTCGGCGGATTTATTGATCCTGCGTTAAACGAGCGACTGCTCGGAATCCTTTCCACAAAGGAGAATGTAAATCTTGAGACGCTTGGATTCGGAGAGGAGTCCAGACGGTATCGTGCAATCATTACTCCGATTGATATTGCGGGAGAGAGGCTCGGTACGTTGTTTGAGTATCGCAGCGAGAAGGAATATGACATTGATGATATTATTCTGACGGAGTATGGAACGACGGTTGTCGGACTCGAGATGATGCGTTCTGTCAATGAGGAGAGTGCGGAGGAAGCAAGAAAAGTTGCCATCGTGAAATCTGCGATCAGCACGCTTTCGTTTTCGGAGCTGGAAGCAATCACTCATATTTTCGATGAACTTGATGGCAACGAGGGAATCCTTGTTGCGAGCCGGATTGCGGATCGTGTAGGAATTACAAGATCTGTGATCGTGAATGCACTTCGAAAGTTTGAGAGCGCCGGCGTCATCGAATCAAGATCATCCGGTATGAAGGGAACCTATATCAAGGTCGTCAATGATGTTGTGTTCGAAGAATTGGACAAGCTCAAACGCAATAAGGCAAAATAAGCAGTAAAATAAATCGAAGAAACTACCAAGGAATGGGGATTTTAAAGGGACTTATACAAGATATAGGTTCCTTTTTTGCTTACAAAATATGGCTTTTTTATGAAAAGCACTTGTATTTTGAAAGAAGTATACTATAATTAGTATGATAGAATAATTAGGGATACTAGATGAAGGGGGTTCTTATGCTCAGTACAAACGCTTTTGATTATGTCAATGTATTGGACAAGGCTGCGGATGCAAGCTGGAAGAGAGAGACAGTTCTCGCCAACAATATTGCCAATGTAAATACGCCCGGATATAAGCGGAAAGACTTAGACTTTGAGGGTGTCTTGAAGCAGGAACTCGGCAGATGTAAACATACGTCGCTCGATACGAAGATCGACAATCTGCATATGGATCATCTGAATCCTTCGGTATATACGGATCTGTCCAATTATTCCTACCGTCTGGACGGAAACAATGTTGATATTGATGTCGAGGAAGTGGAGTACGCATCCGAGCAGATTCGTTACCAGGGAATTACGGCAGGTATTAACAATGAGTTTAACCGCATGAAGACCGTGATCAGTTAAGGAGAGTAAGAGATGGGATTATTTCAATCGTTTAATATCAGCGCATCGGGAATGACCGCGGAGCGCTTCCGCACCGATATCATTGCGGAGAATATTGCCAATGTAAATACAACTTCAACAGAGAGCGGCGGACCTTACCGACGCAAGATTGTGACATTTCAGGAACGTGCGGTTACACCGTTTAGTCAGGTTTTTTCCGCTTCGAAGAATCCGGCAATCGGTAATGGTGTCAAGGTAACTTCCGTGCGTGAGGATACGGAGACGGATTTTATCAAGGAGTATGATCCTTCCAATCCGGATGCGGATGCGGACGGATATGTGTCTTATCCGAATGTGAATACCGTTACAGAGATGACGAACCTGATCGATGCACAGCGTGCTTATGAGGCGAATGCGACGGCTTTTGAAGCGAGCAAGAGCATGGCACAGACAGGATTGTCAATCGGACAGTAATCTATAGAATGAGGCTTTACGCCGGAAACAGAGAGGAAATATATGGATATTAATTCACTTGCGAGTGTGTCATCCAATTATTTGAATACATTTACGCCGAAGACGACGGATGTGAATACGGATAAGAACAGTTTCAGTTCCGTACTTTCCGCGGCGATGCAGTCGATCGATGAGACGAATGACTTGCAGAATACTGCAGAATCAGAGGAAATCCGTTTCGCGCTCGGAGAGGCGGACAATACGCACGATCTTCTGATCGCGGAGACGAAAGCGAACATTGCACTCCAGTACACCGTTGCGGTGCGTGATAAGCTGATTGACGGTTACAGAGAAATTATGCAGATGTCAATCTAAATAATCATTTTGATAATAGGATAGATTAGGTAGGAGAGGAACAAAAGAATGCCAGAACAATTGCAGAAAATCATCAACCGTGTGGTTGAATGGTGGAAGAAATTTAATACAAAGCAGAAGGCTTTAATGATCAGTCTGACAAGCATCGTGATCGTGGCGCTTGTGATTCTTGGCGTGGTGATGACAAGACCTACCTATACGACACTGATTGATTGCGAAAATGCGAAAAGTGCCAATCAGGTCAAGGAAATTCTTGATGCGGATGGAACAATTGATTATAAAGTATCGAATTCCACGCATTTTGAGGTAAATGTCAAAGATGAGAGCGCAGCAAATATGCTGCTGGGATCCAATGACATTGCGACCGCGGGATATGATATCTCCAAGGCTGATGTCTCATCTGTTGTGGATGGAAGCTTTTCCCGTACAGAGGCAGATAAGCAGAAACTGAATAAGGCATATCTGGAGCAGAAGCTGCAGGAGGACCTTGCAGCAAACGACCTGATCAATTCTGCGAAGGTTTCCTTAGATCTTCCGACCGATGATGGAACTTTGATTTCCAGAATGCAGGAGGGATCTGCGAGTGTATCGCTTGATCTCAAGAGTGATATGGATGAGGATCAGGCGTATTCGATTGCACGTTTTGTTGCAACACAGATCGGCAACGAATCAACGAAGAATATTACCATTCTTGACCAGAAGACTTCAATGCTTCTGTATTCCGGAGCGGATCAGGATTCCGCTTCCTCGGTTGTTTCAACCAACCTGAGCACGAAGCAGAAGACACAGAACATGGTAAAGGATGAGGTTAAGAATGTCCTCGTGAAATCCGGTATTTTCTCGGATGTGCAGGTCGGAATCAATCTGGACATGAATTTTGATTCTGTGAAGAAAAATTCGGTTGTATATTCCCATAATGATGGAATGGATAATGGTGAGATTACAAGCCGTTCGGAGTATCAGGCGGATGCCACCGGCGGACAGGCTGCGGTTCCGGGAACGGATTCCAATGATGATACACCGACTTATGTAACGCAGGACGGAGAGATTACGGAATCTTCTGTGTCGGATATTGATACACAGTATGCACCGAACAAGGAAGAGACAGAGACGATCAACAATGGTGGAACGGTTGATTATACAACGAGTTCCGTTGCTGTATCAGCGACCAGATGGGTTGTCTATGATGAGGATGAGCTTAAGGCAAGCGGTCAGCTTGACGGAACGACGTTCGAAGCGTTTAAGGCGGAGCACAGTGATCCGGTACAGGTACAGGCAGATCAGGAATATATTGATATGATCGCCAAAGCGACCGGTTTTGATACGAATAATATATCTTTTGTCTGCTATGAACGTCCACAGTTTGTGGAATCAAGCAGCAAAGGCATCGGCCTGACGGATATCTTACAGATCGCTCTTGCGGTATTGATCTTTGCATTACTTGGATATGTGGTGTTCCGAAGCACCAGAAAGCAGGTCGAGGAGGAAATCGAGCCGGAACTTTCTGTGGATGCATTGCTTGAGTCAACAGCAAATACAGGAGATGAGCTTGAGAATATCGGCTATTCGGAGAAATCAGAGACACGTGTTATGATTGAAAAATTTGTGGATGAAAATCCGGATGCGGCAGCGCTATTGCTGCGCAACTGGTTAAATGAGGATTGGGAGTAAGGTATGAGCGAATCTTACACAGGAGTGCAGAAAGCGGCGATCCTTCTCATTACGTTGGGACCGGAGAAGGCTGCTACGATTTTTAAGCACCTGAAAGAAGATGAAATTGAAGAACTCACACTTGAGATTGCGAATACGAGGAGTGTATCCCCGCAGACGAAAGAAGAGGTATTGGAGGAGTTTTATCAGGTATGTCTTGCGCAGCAATATATTGCGGAAGGTGGTATCGGATATGCGAAGGAACTTCTTGAGAAGGCGCTCGGAAGTGACAAGGCACAAGGTGTTATTGCCAAGCTGACCGCTTCTCTTCAGGTTCGCCCGTTCGAGTTTGTGCGTAAGACAGATCCGAGTCAGCTGCTCAATTTTATTCAGGATGAGCACCCGCAGACGATTGCGATGATTCTGTCGTACTTATCGCCTTCGCAGGCATCGATGGTGCTTGGTGCGCTGCCACCGGAGAAACAGGCGGATGTTGCAAAGCGTATCGCGTTGATGGATCGCACATCGCCGGATGTCATCAAGGAAGTAGAGCGGGTATTGGAGAGAAAGCTTGCTTCTCTTGTTAATCAGGATTACACGATCGTTGGTGGTATTGATGCGATCGTTAATATCTTAAACAGTGTCGACCGCGGAACGGAAAAGCACATTATGGAGTCTCTGGAAATCGAAGAGCCGGAGCTTGCCGACGAGATCCGCAAGAAGATGTTCGTGTTCGAGGATATTCTGTTACTCGACGACCGTGCAATACAGCGTGTGCTGCGTGATGTTGAGAATGGAGATCTTGAACTTGCCCTTAAGAATACATCGGAAGAGGTTCAGAATGTAATATTCAAGAACCTGTCGAAGAGACTTGCGGCAATGATCAAAGAGGATATGGATTTTATGGGCCCGGTACGAATGAAGGATGTCGAGGAGGCACAACAGAAGATTGTTGGTGTTATCCGAAAGCTCGAGGAAGCAGGAGATATCGTAATTTCCCGTGGCGGAGGAGACGATATCGTTGTCTAATTTATTAAAACAATGCTTTGTGGTGAATTCCACGCAGGGGAACAGAATTATCAATTCCAATCAGCATATGAAGGAGCGGATGGCGGGTGAAGGCCGGTCGTTATCGGAAGAACCGGAAGGAGAACTGACCGGTTCAGCAGATGCGGCGGAAGAGGAGCGCCTTCCGTCTTACGAGGAAGAAAAGGTTAAGCTGGAACAGCTTCGCAAGGCGATGATCGCCGATGCGCAGACGATGGCAAACCAGATCACTTCGACAGCTCATTCGGAGGTAAACAGAATCTTAGATGCTGCCAAGCAGAGCGCGCAGCAATTATTTGAGGAACAGAGAAAGCTCGGATATGAAGAGGGAAGACAGCAGAGTGAACAGGAACTGCAGGCAGTAAGAGGGCAGCTGGAACAGGAATATGAACAGAAGAAGGAACAACTACAGATGGAATACAATGAACGCATGGAACATATGGAGAGCGACATTGTAGATGCAGTGTCCCAGGTGTTTGAAAAAGTATTCCAGATACAGTTTTCGGATAAGAGGGAAGTGCTTCTTGCACTTGTGAAAAATACACTTATGGATGTGGATGCGGGCAACAAGGTGCGCATTCATGTCAATGAGGCGGATCGTCAGATGCTGATGGATCATTTAGATGAAATCCAGAAACAGGTCGGCGGAGATGTCGCAATCGAGTTTGTTCAGGAGAATAAATTTGAGGACGGACAATGTCAGCTTGAGACGTCGTACGGCGTGTTTGACTGCGGACTGGACACGCAGCTTATAAATCTGATCAAGGATATCCGCTCATTAGTTTCATAACCGGGGTACGATTGACGTTGAGTGTAGCAGATAAGTATTTACAGCTTTTAGACAGACAATATTATAAAAGTTACGGAAAGGTTGTTAAGGTTGTCGGCCTGACGATCGAGTCCGTAGGACCGAAGGCGCGTCTTGGGGATCTGTGCAAGATTTATCCAGATGAGGATCGGGAGAATCATGTGATCGCGGAAGTGGTTGGATTCCATGATTCCCAGCTTATTCTGATGCCGGTTGACAGCGTGGAGGGCGTTGGAGTTGGATGTATCGTAGAGAATACGGGACATCCATTATCTGTATTAGTAGGGGAAGAACTGCTTGGGCATACATTGGATGGTATCGGAAGAATCAGTGACGGGGATGTGGAGATCCACGGAGAATATTATCCGCTGGAACAGACACCGCCGGATCCGATGGAACGTGAGATTATCAGTGAGGTATTGCCGCTTGGTGTGAAGGCGGTCGATGGACTGATCACGGTAGGTAAGGGGCAGCGTATCGGTGTATTTGCAGGTTCCGGAGTCGGTAAAAGTACACTTCTTGGTATGTTTGCCCGCAATACAAAGGCGGATATCAATGTGATCGCCCTGATCGGAGAGCGAGGCCGAGAGGTGCGCGAGTTTATTGAGCGTGATCTGGGACCGGAAGGTATGGCAAGATCGGTTGTTGTTGTGGCAACTTCTGACAAGCCTGCACTGATTCGAAACAAGTGTGCAAAGACGGCAACAGCAGTGGCAGAATATTTCCGCGATCAGGGAAAAGATGTTCTATTGATGATGGATTCTATGACGCGTTTTTCGCAGGCACAGAGAGAAATCGGACTTGCGTCAGGAGAACCTCCGGTAACAAGAGGTTATCCGCCAAGCGTGTATTCGGAGATGCCGAAGCTGTTAGAGCGTGCGGGAACCAATGATAAGGGATCCATTACCGGTCTGTATACGGTATTGGTCGATGGTGACGACTTCAATGAGCCGATTACTGATACAGCGCGTGGTATCTTAGACGGACATATCATGCTTGACCGAAAACTTGGACATAAGAATCATTATCCTGCGATTGATATCTTACAGAGTATTTCCCGTGTCATGAGTTCAATTGTAACAAAGGAGCATAAGGCACTTGCGGGAAAATTAAAAAATGTTCTTGCAACCTACAATGAGGCGGAGGATCTGATCAACATCGGCGCCTACAAAAGCGGTTCCAATCCGGAGATTGATTACGCAATCCGCAAGATCAAGGATGTGAATACGTTTCTTTGTCAGGGAACGGATGAGAAGTTTGCTTTTGACGAGGAAATCAAGCTGCTTGCAGATGTGTTTGCAGATTAGGAAAGTGGTTGAGTAAGTTATGGCGAAATTTGTATATCGCATGCAGAATATATTGAATATCAAGCAGAAACTTGAGACACAGGCACAGATGGCGTACAGTATCGCGAATCAGAGATATCTGGATGAGCAGAAGGTACTGCAACAGTATCTGATCCGCAGAGTCGGATATGAGAAACAGTTAAAAGAGGCTATGCAGGGGAATCTTGATCTGCAGGAAGTTGCGCATGCACGTGCCAATGTTAATGATATGAAAACGATCGTGCGGCGTCAGATGATGAATGTTCATACGGCGGAGAAAGAGATGGAAGATGCGCGTGCCGCTTTAAATGAAGTGATGCAGGAGCGCAAGGTGCAGGAGAAGCTGAGGGAGAAAGCGTTTGAAGAATTCAAGCAGGAGCTCGCTGCAGCGGAGACAAAAGAGATTGATGAGCTGGTAAGCTACACATATAACAAATAGAGGAAAATTTATGCCATTTAAAAAGAAAAAGAATGAAACTGAGATGACAGCAGAACAAAATCCGCAAGAGGAAGAAGAGAAGGCGGGCGGCAAGCTGGTACTTGCTTTGGTTACCATCCTTATTATTGTAATCTGGCTCGGTATTATCGCAATTCTGATCAAGACGGATGTTGGCGGATTTGGATCATCGATTTTATATCCGGTGTTAAAGGATGTGCCGTATATCAATAAGATATTGCCGACGGTGGATAATTCCGATCTTCCGACGGAGGATACACAGTACCGGTACGGTTCTCTGGATGAAGCGGTTGCGCGGATCAAGGAACTGGAACTCGAACTGGACAGTGCGAAAGCAAACGAACAGAAAGATTCTGAGACGATTGACAATCTGAATGAACAGATTGACGATCTCTCAAGCTATAAAGAAGACGAGGCGGCGTTCGAAAAAGAAAAAGAAAAATTCTATGAAGAGGTTGTTTTTTCGGATAATGCGCCCGATATAAATGAATATAAGACTTATTATGAGAGCATTGATCCAAAGAATGCAGAAGTCTTATATAAACAAGTAGTAGAACAGATTACCTACGATGATGAGGTTAAAGATTATGCTGACACTTACTCCAAAATGAAGCCGAAGGAGGCGGCTGCCATCTTTGATACGATGACAGACAATCTTGGGCTGGTTGCCGATATTATGAAGAATATGGGCACGGAGGAGCGAGGCAAGATCCTTGGTAAGATGGATGCGACGACTGCGGCGAAGCTGACGGAAATCATGGAACCGACGAAGTAGGAATCTGTCAGATTTCATTTAGAAATCTGCTATGTCAAAGAAAGGAGGAACATATTTGACCAGTGCAAATGTATTTAATCTGGGTTCTGTAGGTCAGGGTCAGAATTTAAATGCAAATGCTGCAACAAGCAAAACAAAGGTTGAAAATTCAGGCGCTGCGGCTGCGTTTTCGTCGATTATGAATGGCAACTACTCTACAAATCATACTGCAAATACCAAAGATATTGTGCAGACATCCATTAAGACGAATGATACAGACCGCGCGCAGAATTCGTACACACAGTATTCCGGCAGAGATACGAAGATTGCTTCGGCAACGATGAATGACAAGATTAGTAAAGCGGCAGATCAGCTTGATGATTTTGATCAGAAGGTTGTCGCAAAGGTCGCTGAGGATCTTGGCGTGGATGAGGAAGCGGTACGGACTGCGATGGAAATACTTGGAATTACAGCCTTTGGTCTTATGGATCCACAGAATCTGGCGCAACTGACAGTAGAACTGACTGGCGCATCGACACCGGAAGATTTATTACTTCAGCCTCAGTTTGTTGATCTTATGCAGGATATGCAGAGCATTTCCGGTGAATTGATGGATCAATTGGATCTGATGCCGGAAGAAATGCAGGAATTACTTGCACAGATGGATACGCTTGAAACACCTCAGGTGCTTGAGGATGCCTCTTTTGCAGAGGTTATGAATCAGGCGGCAGAGCAGAATGCACAACCGGATGTGACGGTGAATGCAGATAATGTTCAGGCGGATGAAATTGTGGATACAGATGCTTCAATACAGCCGGGGGATGCAAATGTAGCAGAACCGGTCGCTGAGGAAGCAAAACAATCCGGACAATTCAGTTCGGACAATGATGGCAGCAATGCAGAAAATCTGGCACAGCGTGAGAATGAAGTTCACACTGCAGATCGAACGGATGCTCATGTGACAGAACAGACACCGGAAATGGTGTTTACAACCGATCAGATTTTGAATGAAAGTATGGTACAGGCGGAGGACACTTCTTATCTGCCGATTGATACGATGGATCTGATCGAACAGTTTGCAGAGAATGTGAAGGTGACAGTGGCAGAGAATGCCTCATCGATGGAGATGCAGCTGAACCCGGAGAATCTCGGTAAAGTATATCTTCAGATTTCTTCCGAACAGGGAAGTGTCCGTGCACAGATTGCGGCGAGCAACGAAGCTGTTAAGGCTGCACTTGAAATACAGGTCGCAGAGCTTCGGGAGACACTCGAGCAGTCGGGAATCAAGGTGGATTCTATTGAAGTGACCGTTGCGTCACACGAATTTGAGCGAAATCTTGAACAGGGACAGAGCCGCGAGTTTGAAGAAGGACAAAGACAACAGGAACAGCAGTCACAGAGAAGAAACATTAATTTATCCTCGCTGGATGAGTTGTCTTCACTGATGACAGAAGAGGAAGCCTTAGTTGCCCAGATCATGAAGGACAACGGAAACTCAGTTGATTTGACTGCATAAGGAGGAATAATATGGCAACAACATATACCGCTGCGGTAGATAACGGTAAGTTGGTAACGGATTATCAGGCAAAGAAGAAGGCGGAAGAAGCCGATAAGAATAGTGGTTCATCCCTTGGGTATGACCAGTTTTTAACGCTTCTTTGTGCGGAAATGCAGTATCAGGATCCACTGGAACCAACAAGCAATACAGAGTATGTTGCACAGCTTGCTACATTCTCGCAGCTCGAGGCTACGTTATCCATGCAGCAGACACAGGAAAATGAGATGGCAAACGCTTTGGTCGGTAAACAGGTAATTCTGAAGGTTGCAGATGAAACGACCGGCAAAGAAAATTATGTCAACGGTAAAGTCGATTACATCATGTATCAGGAAGACGGAAGCGTTATGCTCAGCGTGAATAACCGTCTGTACAACATTGATACGCTGGATACGGTTGCAGATGAAAGCTATTATGAGGCGGTTACAACTGCGAAAACATTCAGTGATATGGTCGGTCAGCTTCCGGATATTGAGAATATTAATGAGAGCTATGAGAAGGCGATCCAGCAGATCAGGGATGTGTATGACGGAATGACTTCTTACCAGAAGAAATATGTGGACAGTGATGATCTGACAAAGCTGGAAAATTATGAGAAGCGTCTTGCGGAGATCAAGAAGGCACATGAGGGCGAAAGCGGCGAGAAGACAGAGACGGAGGCGAATGCATGAATCCGATAGCCGGACAGTTTTCGTCGATCGAACAGGTCAGTGATCAATATTTAAATCAAAAAAATGTTAATCAATCTTCCCAAAAGTCCGATATATCATTTGAGGAAGTTTTAAGAAGACAACAGTCCCTGAGTACAACAGGGAGTGAAACGCTAAAGTTTTCAAAGCATGCCACGCAGCGACTGGAAAGCCGGGGCATCAGCCTGTCGGATGAACAGAATGTGAGACTGCAGAGTGGCGTGGAGAAAGCGAGCGCAAAAGGGATTAACGAATCACTGGTTCTTGTCGATTCACTGGCATTTATCGTGAATGTTCCGAACAAAACGGTTGTGACGGCGATGGATCAGACGGAAACACAATCAAATGTATTTACAAATATTGATGGCGCAGTAATTATGTAGCTGGACCTTATGGAAGCTACGGTTTCTGACTGACAGAGGAAACCAAAGGATGCCATCACAGGAGGTCAATGTACTATGATGAGATCAATGTACTCTGCTGTGTCCGGACTTAAGACACATCAGACAAGAATGGACGTTATCGGTAATAATATCGCGAACGTCAACACGGAAGCATTCAAGTCTTCCAATGTACGATTCAGTGAGATTATGTATCAGACGACAGCTTCTGCATCCGGCGGAAACGGTACAACCGGTATCGGCGGTAAGAATGCAAAGCAGATCGGTCTTGGTGTAACCACTGCATCGACAATGGTGAATATCACCGGTGCGGGTGCATCGGAGACGACAGGTAATCCGTTCGATTTAAAGTTTACGGACAGCCAGTCGACCAATTTCTTTATTGTAAGTGATGGAACCAATCGCTTTTTTACAAGAGCAGGTTCGTTTTATGTGGATGGTAACGGATATCTGTGTATGAGTTCGACCGGATATACGCTGCAGGGATGGCAGGTGGATCCGACGACAGGCGATATTCGTAAAGATATCGTATCTCCACTTCAGGTAATGTCTCCGCAGAATCAGACAGCAGCTCCGGAAGCTACGACAAAGGCTTATGTATCCGGAGTGCTGGATAAGAAGGACACGAACGTTACCAGTGAAGACGGATATACGGTGACACTGGGATTTTTCGATAATCTTGGATATTCCTATACGGCTAAGTTTGCAATCAAGCCGCGTGAGAATAGCACGGTGGATGGACAGTATCACATTACACTGACGGATATTATTGATTCGAGCAGTCGGTCGATTCTTGGAAATACAGATGCCGAGAAAAGGGCAAACATCAACAGTGTGTTTGGTAACGGATATGATATTGATTTCGATGCGAATGAGGGTACTTTCGTATCGATCGGTGGAAATAATAAGACGAGCCAGATGTTAAATCTGTCTGCTTTGACTACCGGATATACAACAAACGGACAGAATGGACAGCAGAATGTTACCAGTAATTTTCAGAATATCGAGCTTGATTTCTCGAAATGTATGAACTACAACAACGGTGGAACTTCTACCTTTAAGATGTTAAAAGGTGATACGACAGGAGACGGAGCCGGAAAGAAGCTTGGAGCCTTAACCGGAATTACAATTGACCAGCAGGGGCAGATCCATGGTTCTTACGATAATGGTAATACCGTTCTGCTCGGACAGATTCCGGTTGCGCAGTTTGCGAATGCATCCGGTCTTGAAAAAGTCGGAAACAATTGCTACCAGACAACCTTAAACTCCGGTGAATTCGACGGAATCGGTGTGGAAGTCAGTGCGGACGGTAGCGCAATCAACTCCGGCGAGCTTGAGATGTCCAACGTAGATCTGTCCGGACAGTTTACGGATATGATCGTCACACAGCGTGGATTCCAGGCAAACTCAAGAGTTATCACCGTATCTGATACACTGCTTGAGGAACTGATCAATCTGAAGAGATAATTTATAAGTTGACAGAAAAATACATAAAAATGCGATGGGAGATGTGTTTTCGCCATTTCCCATCATTTTTTTACCCTTTTTACCAAAAAGGAAGTAGACAAGAAAACAAAAGTTTAGTAGAATTATATAAAAGGGTCATTAGGTCTATTTTGCGTTTTGACCGGATCCGTAATTTGTAAAATTGGAAGGTGCATTGTATGGATATAGCATCGTTGGGTGGAATCCTTTTTGGACTCGCAATGGTCGTATTTGGTATTATAAACAGTGGTGGCAGCATTGATGCGTTCTGGAATTTCATTGATATTCCGTCGGTCGCAATCACAATCGGTGGTTCGATTGGATCAACGCTGGCGTGTTATAAGCTGCCAGCCTTTTTGAATGGTCTGAAAGCCTTTACACTGATATTCAAGGAGAAGAAATATGATCCTTCTGAGATCATTAAGTCGATTATCGATCTGGCGAATGTCGGACGAAAGGATGGGCTGCTTGCGCTTGAGGAGGCTGCCAATGGTCTGGATGATGAATTCCTGAAAAAAGGTATTTTACTTGTTGTAGACGGAACGGATCCCGAACTTGTCCGGGCGATCCTTGAGACGGATCTGATGTGTCTGGAGGATCGGCATAAGAGTGTAATTTCTGTCTGGGAGAAATGGGCGGAGATGGGTCCAGCCTGGGGTATGATCGGAACACTGATCGGACTGATCAACATGTTACAGAAACTGGATGATCCGTCTGCAATCGGACCGCAGATGTCCGTTGCACTTGTAACAACACTTTACGGATCCTTGATCGCGAACTGGTTGTGTACACCGGTTGTGGGAAAACTGAATGCCAACAATAGTCTGGAAGTTGTGAGCAGACAGATTACGATAGAGGGTCTTCTGTCGATTCAGGCAGGTGAGAACCCGCGTGTCATTGAGGAGAAGTTAAAGTCTTTCCTTTCTCCGTCGAACAGAAACCAGATTGGTGGTGACAAGGCCGGAGGTGAGGAATAATGCCGAAGAAGAGACCTGAGGATCCGCCGAAGGGTTCCCCGGCATGGATGGCGACATTCTCCGATCTGATGAACCTTCTGTTATGCTTTTTCGTATTGCTTTTCTCTATGTCTACGGTTGATGCGGACAAGTTCCAGCAGGTAATTGCTTCGCTGCAGAGCAGTGTGAGTATCCTGCCGGCAGGTGGTGCAAGCATCGGAGATGGAGAGATGATCTCCGCCGGTGTGAGACAGCTGGAGTTTATGGATTCCTACTACAATGAAGTTGCCAATTCGGCAGCGGAAGACAGTAACAATCAGACGGAAGGCAAAGAAAACGTACAGGAACAGTACGAGAAACAGGGACTTGCCGAGTCGGAGAAGATGGCAGAGGAGATACAGAAAGCTTTAGATGCCTCGGAACTTGGCCCCAAAGTGGATGTGAATTTTAATGCGGAATATGTACAACTGAATCTAAACGGAGCAATTCTGTTTGATTCCGGTCATGCGGATCTGGTAAGCGGAGCGCTTCCGATTGTTGATAAGATTGGCAAGGTACTTGAACAGTATGATGCCAATGTGATTGAGATTGAGGGACATACGGATAATGTGCCGATACGAAGCAACGGCAAGTTTGAAAGCAACGAGATCCTTTCCGTGTACCGGGCGCTGGCGGTTGCCGAGCGGCTCCGTGATCACACTTCATTGGATCCAAAATATATTAAGTTTGCCGGCCGCGGCGATTATGTCCCAATTGCGGACAACAGTACACCGGAGGGACGTGCACGAAACCGGCGTGTAGAGATCAAGGTGTATAATTCTTATAATTCGAAGGTGGATTAGGAGGAAAGTTAAGTATTATGAAGAAGAATTTGATTTCAGTACTGATACTTGCATTGGTGTTTGCCAACTTTGTGCTGACTGCGATACTGATGTTTAGTGTGCTTCCAGAGACGAAGAAGGCGAATACACTGATTGAAAAGGTATGTTCTGCAATCGATCTGGATCTTAACAGTGGAGCGGCAAGTGGTGTATCCAATGTGCCGATCGATCAGCAGGATATCTACAAGGTGAATGCCGGAGAGAAGATCACAACGAATCTTGCAAAAGGATCTGACGGTAAGAATCATTACGCCGTACTTAAGGTTTCACTTGTCTTGAATAAGAAGAGTGACAATTATGCGACGTATAACCAGGATTTCTTCACAAGTCAGGATGAGACGATCAAGAATGATATCATTCAGGTAATCGGTAACTATACCGTTGATGAGTTTGAGGCGAATAAGGACGAGGCCAAGGGAGAAATCCTTTCCGATATGCAGGAATTGTTTGGCGCGGATCTGGTAGTCGGTGTCAATTTCTCCGAATCGACATCTGAATAGAGAAGATTAAGAAGGCTAACCGGATTTTTCGGTTAGTCTTATCATGGTTGTGTAACAGGTGGTGAAAGATAGATGGGTGACGTATTATCTCAGAATGAGATAGACAGTTTGCTGGCAGCGCTTAGTACCGGTGAACTGGATGTAGAAGAAATTAAAGACAGCAATGAAAAACAGGTTAAAGAATACGATTTTGCCCGTCCTTCTAAATTTTCCAAGGAGCATCTTCGTACCTTGGAGATTATTTTTGAACATTACGGAAGATTGCTTTCCACAAATCTTCCAGTCTATCTGCGTAAAAATGTTCAGGTTGAGGTGATGAATTCCGAGGCGGTAACGTATTCGGAGTTTTCCAATGCTTTGTCGAATCCGGTGCTTCTTGGGATTATCAATTTTGCACCGCTTCAGGGAAATATTATTATCGAGATGGCTTCGGCGCTCGGCTATACGATTGTTGACCGAATGCTTGGAGGCCGTGGAGATCCGATTGACAAGGTGAGGGAGTTCTCGGAGATCGAGCTTTTGATCATTGAGAGAATTATGATTGTATGTGTGAACCTTCTTAAGGAACCGTGGGAGAATGTGGTTGATATTCATCCGAGACTGGAGCGGATTGAGACAAATTCCCAGTATGCACAGATTATATCGCCAAGCGAGATGATCGCAATCGTGACGATCAATATGAAGATTGGCGATGTAGAAGGACTTATGAATATCTGTCTTCCGTACATTACGTTGGAAGATGTGATTGATAAATTAAATACCAAGTATTGGTATTCAAATATGCAGGATCAGGATGATAACAGTTACGCAGATGCGATTGAATCTTTGATCCAGCGAGCGGAAGTACCTGTGAAAGCGGTACTTGGCAACAGCGCAATATCGGTCAATGATTTTGCAATGTTGCAGCCGGGTGACATCATTAAGCTAGATCGCAATGTTGATGATGAGCTGGATGTCTATGTCGGCAATATTCGAAAATTTACTGCATTACCCGGTTCTTCGGGCGATAATTATGCAGTTAGGGTCACTTCGGTGATCAGAGAGGAGCAATAAACGTATGGATGGAATTTTATCGCAGGAAGAAATTAACGCACTGCTGAGCAATCCCGGAGGAGCGGGGGCTGCGACTGCAGAGGCGGAACTTTCAGAAGCTGAAATTGATGCGATCGGGGAGATCGCCAATATCAGTATGGGTACGGCTGCGACGACGTTGTTTTCTCTCGTGAATCGTAAAGTAGAGATTTCAACTCCGGTTGTATCTTATGCAACCTGGGATGACGTTGTGACAAAATATGAGAGACCATGTGTGTTTATCCGTATTGCCTACACGGTAGGACTTGACGGAAGCAACATCCTTGTACTGAAAGAAAATGATGTTAAGATCATCACCGATCTTATGATGGGGGGTGACGGAACAAATACCGAAGGGGAACTCGGAGAACTTCATCTGAGTGCGATCAGTGAGGCGATGAACCAGATGATGGGATCATCGGCGACTTCTTTATCCTCGATGCTGAATAAGAAGATCGATATCAGCCCGCCAAAGGCAGATTTGATCGATCTGGCAGGAGAAATTGACGAGAGTGAGATTGATGAGTTCTTAGCTGGAAAATTTGTCAAGATCTCGTTTCGTATGGAGATTGGAGATCTTGTGGACAGTGAGATCATGCAGCTTTACCCGATTTCATTTGCAAAGGAAATGTGTGCGGGTGTAACGCACAATATGGAGATGGATAGTAGTAGTATGAGGGAAGAATCTGCTCCGGCACCGGAACCAGCCCCGGCTCCGCAGCCTGCACCTGCTCCGCAGATGAATGCGCAGCCACAGATGAATATGCAGATGAACCCGGGAATGGGACAGCCGATGATGGGACAGCCGATGATGGGGCAGCCACAGATGAATATGCAGATGAATCCGGGAATGGGACAACCGATGATGGGGCAGCCGGTCAATGTACAACCGGCACAGTTTACTGCTTTTTCCGGTGGTAATTTCGGAACGTATCAGCCGGAGAATATTGATCTGATCATGGATGTTCCGCTGGAAGTTACCGTAGAACTTGGACGTACCAAGAAGTCGATTTCCGATATCCTTGATTTTGGACCGGGAAAGATCATTGAGCTTAACAAGATCGCCGGCGAACCAATCGATGTGCTTGTTAACGGAAAGTATGTTGCGAAGGGAGAGGTTGTGGTCATTGAGGAGAGTTTCGGTGTCCGTATCACGGAAATTGTGAACTCTTCGAAGCCGCCACAGGCATAGAAAGTCGTATGACAATATTATTATCAAGTTCTTTTCACAGTCTGGTACAACTGATCGGTGCGCTCATTATATTTGCGTTTGTGCTTGGAATTACTTACCTGACAACGCGATGGATGGGTGGCTTTCAGAAGAGTCGCAGCAACAATAAGAATTTGCACATTATTGAGACGATTAATGTCGGAAATAATAAGTACATCAGTATTGTTGAGGCTGGAACCGTGTATTTGGTGGTGTCGGTCGGAAAAGACGAAGTACATCTCCTGACGCAGCTTACGAGAGAACAGCTTAAGGATTTCTCGTTTGAACATGTGGAAGAGAAGGAGTCACAGGAGTCCTTCACGGAAATCCTTGAAAAACTCAAGGACAAATTACCAAAGAAACAGGATTAATAATGAGTAAAGGAAAAAAGATATACTGCGTGGCAAGCTTTGTGTTTGCATGTGTGGTACTGATAGTTACAACTGTATTATGCGTTACGCATCCGACGACGACGTACGCTGCTTCAACGAATTCAAGCAGCTCGACGACCGGAAGTACGGAGGTTGCAAACCATAATGACCAGACCGATGGATTGTCCATTACCTATAATAATGAGAATGGATCGCTGTCTACTCCGGTCAGAATGCTTCTCGTGCTTACGGTGTTGTCTCTGGCACCATCGATTCTGATTATGATGACATCATTTACCAGAATTATCATTGTGCTCCATTTCGTGCGTACAGCAATCGGAACGCAGACGGCTCCACCGAACCAGATTCTGATCGGTCTGGCGTTGTTCCTTACCTTGTTTATTATGTGGCCGACATTTCAGCAGATTAACACGGATGCAATCCAGCCGCTTGACAGGGGGGAGATCACACAGACAGAGTTTTTAGAGAAGGCAGAAGCCCCAATCCGTGAATTTATGATCAAGGATGCGAAGATTCAGATTCGTGACATTAATCTGTTTACCGAGATATCCGGCGAAACCTATGAGGATGATACGGAATTGTCGGATGTGCCGTTCACAACTTTAGTTCCGGCATTTATTTTAAGTGAATTGAGAAAAGCTTTTATTATGGGCTTTCTGATCTATATTCCTTTTATTGTAATTGATATGGTTGTGTCATCGGTGCTTATGTCAATGGGCATGATGATGCTTCCGCCGACAACGATTTCACTTCCGTTTAAGATTTTATTGTTTATTCTTGCGGACGGCTGGAATCTCGTGATCGGTTCACTTGTACAGACGTTTTATTAGGAGGTATCGATATGATTTCAGAGAGTGCAGTACTTGATATTGCAAGAGATGCCATCTATACGATCATTATTACATCAGCGCCGCTTCTTTTAGTATCGCTGATCATTGGATTGATTGTCAGTATCTTTCAGACGGTGACATCCATTCAGGAACAGACACTCACCTTTGTTCCGAAGATTCTCGGTGTATTTGTGACGATGCTGATCTGTGGATCATGGATGTTAAACAATATGTCGAGTTTTATTGAACGATTATGGTCAAATTTCAGTTATTACCTGAGTTTAGGATAGTTTCATGGTCAACTTTACATTTACTCTGGATAATTTTGAATATTTTCTGTTGATCCTGGTGCGGATCAGCTGCTTTGTATATGTAGCGCCGCTTTTAGGTCAGACAGGAATTCCCAATCAGGTGAAGATTGGTCTGTCGTTTTTTACTTCGATTCTTTTATATAGTGTGGTCGCCAGACCGGAGCTTACTTATGAAAGTGTAGTCGGTTATGCGGTCGTTGTTTTGAAAGAGGGAATTACAGGACTGCTTATTGGTTTTGCTGCAAACATCTGTAATTCTATTGTTTTGTTTGCAGGTAGTGTCATTGATATGGATATCGGTCTGTCTATGGCGGCTGAGTTTAATCCGGATATGGGAACCGAGGTCACACTGACTGGTAATTTTTATTATTATCTGGTTATGATCCTTATGATCACCTCGAATCTGCACACCTATCTGATACAGGCAATCGCGGATTCGTTTAGTGTCATACCGATTGCAGGTCAGGCGTTTGATATGGATCATCTGTTGAACACTTTTACAAGATATATGGGAGATATTTTTGTACTTGGATTTCGAATATTTCTGCCGATTTTTGCCTGCATTATGATTTTAAACTGTGTGCTTGGAATTATGGCAAAGGTTGCACCACAGATGAATATGTTTTCCGTTGGTATGCAGCTTAAGGTTCTAGTTGGATTTGTTGTGATTTTTTTGACAGTATTTTTGCTGCCGGATATAGCAAACATGATTTTAAAAGAGATAAAGTTGATGGTGAGACTCATTGCCGAAGGTATGTATTAGCGAAAGATATTCTGACAATCAAATAATGAAATTGAATCTGCAGTGGTTTGCCAAGGATGGCGAAGGCGGAGAAAAAACAGAACCGGCGACTGCCAAGAAGTTGAAGGATGCCCGTGAAGAAGGAAAAGTTGCAAAAAGTAAGGAACTTACGGCAGCGTTCAACCTGATTGTTTTGTTTTTGTGTCTTAAGATCTTTATTTCTTATGTGGGAGAAAATTTGATTAATATTTTCCCGATGATCTACAATTCAATGGCAGATTTTGTACGAATTAACGAGGGAGCATTGTCTGCACAGGCAGTGTCATCCCTGTTTTTTGGCGTTATTATACGCTGGCTTTTGATTGTACTTCCTTTCTTTGGATTTGGCTTTGCGATTACGATACTGATCAGCATTGTACAGGTTGGCTGGAAAGTATCGACGAAGCCGATGAAACCGGAACTTAGTAAATTTAATCCGATCAATGGATTTAAGCGCATTTTTTCAAAAGATTCGTTGTTTCAGCTTTTGCTTTCGATTGTGAAAATCGGACTCATCGGATATATTGCATACAGCTCTTTAAAAGACAGAGTAAACGATCTTCTTATTTTGTATGATTTGTCATTGAAACAGGCGTTGTCTCTGGTTGGTACACTGATCATTGATATCGGACTGAAGATCAGCCTGGTTTATCTGATTGTAGGTATTGCAGATTTTGCATACCAGAAGATTAAATTCAATGATGATATGAAGATGACCAAGCAGGAAGTAAAGGATGAGTATAAAAATACAGAAGGAGATCCGCAGATCAAGGGTCGTCAGCGACGCAAGATGCAGGAAGTATCGCAACGGCGAATGATGCAGGATGTTCCTAAGGCAGATGTCGTCATCACAAACCCGACGCATCTGGCTGTTGCATTGAAATATGATGCCGAAGTGAGCGCTGCACCGGTAGTGCTTGCAAAAGGAGAAGATTATCTGGCACAGAGAATTAAGGAAATTGCCAGGGATAATCAGATCGAGATTGTAGAGAATAAGCCGCTTGCGAGAATGCTTTATCACAATGTAGATATAGGAGCGGAAATTCCGCCGGAATTGTATCAGGCGGTGGCGGAAGTGCTTGCAGTGGTATTTCAAACAAGATAATTGGATATAAAAAGAGAGAAAGGAGGGAATCTGGATGTTAAAGAAAGCGGATATCGGAGTTGGATTATATCTTTTGGCAGCGGTCGTGTTTTTTATCGTGCCTATTCCGTCAATCCTGCTTGATGTAATGCTTGCAATCAACATCTCGATCGCCCTCATTATTCTTTTTAATGTATTGTTTGCGAAGGAAGTTCTTGATATGTCGTTCTTCCCGACACTGCTTTTGTTCACGACGATCTTTCGAATTTCACTGAATGTATCGTCCACCCGTCTGATTCTTCTGACGGGAGATCCTGGTAATGTCGTTACAACGTTCGGAAGTTTCGTTGGTGGCGGTGATATGGTCGTTGGTACGATTGTATTCATTGTTCTGGTATTGATCCAGTTTATCGTTATCAACAAAGGTTCTGAGCGAGTCTCTGAGGTAACTGCACGATTCACACTCGATGCAATGCCTGGTAAACAGATGGCGATTGACGCCGATCTGAACACTGGTGCTATCACAGATCAGGAAGCCAAGGAACGAAGAGAGAAGATTCAGCGTGAGTCCAGCTTCTTCGGTGCCATGGATGGTGCGACAAAGTACGTAAAGGGAGATGCAACTGCAGGTCTTATTATCACATTCATCAACCTGATCGGTGGTACGGTCATGGGTGTTATGAATCAGGGACTTGATTTCGCTACTGCAATCCAGCAATATGGACTATTGACCATTGGTGATGGTCTGGTATCACAGATTCCGTCGCTTTTGATCTCTCTGTCAACCGGTATTCTTGTCACGAAAGGTTCCAACGAAGCTGATTTCTCCGGTGTGCTCGTTAAGCAGTTGTTTGGTGTGCCCCGTGTATTATATATTGTTGGTACTGTAATTATTTTCCTTGGAGTTGCCACTCCATTGAACCTTTTACTGTTTGTCGGACTTGGTGTTGCCTTCATTGTTGCCGGCAAAAGTATCAGCAATAATATCGGCGAGGAGACCATCGAGGAAGAAGTACAGCAGGCGGAGACGGAAGCCGAGGAAATCCGAAAGCCGGAAAACGTGGTATCGCTTTTGCAGGTGGATCCGATTGAACTGGAATTCGGCTATGGAATTATTCCGCTTGCGGATGTCAATCAGGGAGGAGATCTCCTTGACCGAGTGGTTATGATCCGAAGACAGATCGCTTTGGAACTTGGAACGGTTGTGCCGATTATTCGACTTCGTGATAATATCCAGCTGAATCCGAATCAGTATATTATTAAAATCAAAGGCATTCAGGTGACAGAAGGAGAAATCCTTTTTGATCATTATATGGCGATGAATCCGGGATATGTCGAGGAGGAGATTACCGGAATCCCGACTTACGAACCGTCGTTCCATCTTCCTGCGATCTGGATTACGGAGGCACAGAGGGAGCGTGCGGAAAGTCTTGGCTATACGGTAGTTGATGCACCGTCGATCATCGCTACGCATCTGACAGAAGTAATCCGCAGCCATATTGCAGAACTTCTTACAAGACAGGATGTACAGAACCTCGTTAACAATTTAAAAGAGAGCAATCCGGTACTTGTGGACGAACTTACACCGAAGCTCCTCGGACTCGGAGAGATTCAGAAGGTCCTTCAGAATCTGCTCGAAGAGGGCATTTCCATCCGGGACCTGCTTACGATTTTTGAGTCGCTTGCAGATCATGCACAGACGACAAGAGATACGGATGTATTGACGGAATATGTGCGACAGAGCTTAAAACGAGCAATTTCCAACAAATATTTTCCTGCCAATGAGACGACGAGTGTTATCACACTTGATCCGAAGGTGGAGCAGGAGATTATGTCCTGTGTCAAGCAGACGGAGCAGGGTGCATATCTTACCATGGATCCTGAGAAAACGCGTGCAATCATGGATTCGGTACAGACAGAGACGCAAAAACTCGAGGGACTTGGCAAGGCGGCGATCATTATTACATCACCGATCGTCCGTATGTATTTTAAGAAACTGACGGAAGATTATTTTAAAGATTTGATCGTAGTATCGTATAATGAAGTAGAATCCGATGTAGAACTGCAATCAGTAGGGATGGTGACAGCGTAAATGACAATCAACAAATTTCAGGGAAGAACTGAGGAAGAGGCAATCGAGAAGGCAAAACAGGAATTCGGCGAGAATGCGGTTATTATGAACGTGAAAGAGGTTAAGCCGAAGGGGTTGTTCCGAGCGTTTAAGAATTCAACATACGAAGTGACTGCGGCGATGGAGGAAAAAGAACAGTTTGTCAATCCGAAGCGTGCACTCCAGAATACGAAGAAGCTGCATGACAGCATTAATCTGTCGGCAGATGAGAAGATTGAGATTCCGAAGCCGGATGCAAAGCCTGATTTTCGTGAAATGATCCAGAAAAGTGCGGCGAATCAACAGATGCCGGTGCAGGAGGAAAAGAAGATCGAACAAAAACTTGATGATCTGTCAAACCGGTTGGAGGAGAGTCTTGCGCGTACGCCGATGGGAGAGAAAAAGAGTGAAGAGACATCTGCAAAGGAGAAACCGGCTTCGGAAGAATTTCATTTTGTCCGGATTCTTTACAGTACGCTTTTGAAAAATGAAGTGCATGAGAAATATGTCAATCAGATTCTGGATGAAATCGAAAAATTGATCCGGCCGGGCAACAGCGTTGATATGATCCTTTCCAATGTCTATCAGAAGCTGATACTTCGCTTTGGTCAGCCGAAGACCATCGATTTGTCTGGGAATAAACCAAAGGTACTTTTCTTTGTTGGACCGACAGGGGTTGGAAAGACAACAACGATCGCCAAGATTGCGTCAAAATATAAGGTTGAGTATGACAAAAAGGTTGCTTTTATTACGGCAGACACCTATCGTATTGCTGCAACAGAACAGCTGCAGGTATATGCAAATATTTTAGATGCGCCGATGTCAATCGTATATACGCAGGATGAGATGAATGATGCAATTGCAAAGTTTGCTGAGCACGATCTTGTATTCGTAGATACTGCCGGCTTTTCGCACAAGAACGAAAAGCAGAGAAACGACATGAAAGCATTGCTTGGCGGTGTCAATGAGGAGTATAATAAAGAAGTATATCTGGTGTTGAGTGCGACAACCAAATATGCGGATTTACTTGACATTGTGGACAGTTATCGGGAGATTGCAGATTATAAGCTGATCTTTACCAAGCTGGACGAGACGACAACTTACGGAAACCTGTTGAATATCAAGCTTTATTCCGGTGCGGATCTGTCCTATACGACCAATGGACAGAATGTACCTGACGATATCGAGGTGTTTGATACACAGAAGATCGTGAAGAAGTTATTGGGAGGCAATTCGTGATGGACCAGGCACAGCAGCTGCGCAATGTAATCAAAAAACATAATCAGATCAATCAGAATACGGCAAGGGTTGTGACGGTCACGAGCGGTAAAGGTGGCGTCGGCAAATCGAATCTTGCAGTGAATCTTGCGGTACAGCTACGCAAGGAAGGAAAACGGGTTGTCATTTTTGACGCGGATTTCGGACTCGCGAATGTCGAAGTTATGTTCGGTGCAATTCCACAGTACAATCTGTCTGATTTTATATACCGTGGTAAAGGCATCAAAGAGATTATTACGCCGGGACCAATGGATATCGGCTTTATATCTGGAGGCTCGGGCATTATCGGATTAAACAATTTATACAGAGAACAGATCATGTATCTTGTGAAATCCATCAATGAACTGAACGAGATCGCAGATTTTATTATTATTGATACGGGTGCCGGAATATCGGATCAGGTACTTGAATTTGTTATGGCAAGTCCGGAGGTACTTCTTGTGTCAACACCGGAGCCGAGTTCGCTGACGGATTCGTATTCGCTTCTTAAGGCTTTATACCGAAATCCGAATTTTGTTGCCGGTTCCACGACAATCCATGTTGTATCGAACCGGGTTACCAGTGCGGAGGAGGGACAGGCGGTCTATGATAAGCTGAATTCCGTCGTGTCACAGTTTTTGCACGGAAAGTTAAATTATCTTGGAATGATTCCGCAGGATGCGGCACTTGAGAAGGCGGTACGCCAGCAACAGACGGTTTCACTTCTGGAACCAAACGCAAAATCGGCAAAGGCTTTTGAGGTACTTGCGGGGAATCTGCTCAACGGAACCCATAATCAGATTTCAATGAGAAGGGGAATCGGACAGATGTTTTCTAGTTTTCTTATGGGACATAAATAAGATTTTATACGGAACATAATAGGAGAAAAAGAGTATGGATTTTTCCAATATCATACTTCCAGGTGATAAGATAGATATTCGACTGATACATCAGATGAATGTAGAGGAGAATGGTGGTCAGAAAGCAAATGTATACCAAAGCAATGTGAGCGAATTTCTTTCGGATCATGAGATGGAAATACTTATGCCGATGCAGGGCAGTCGTATGGTTTTACTGCAGACTGGCGCTGAGTGTCAGTTTGTTTTCTATACAAGAAGAGGCCTATACAGTTGTGATATCATTGTTCGGGAACGGTATCGCAAGGATAATCTGTATCTGCTTCGCGTATTATTTAAGAAGCAGCCGGCACGTTTTCAGAGAAGAGAATTTTTTCGAATTGAGTTTGTGACGGATATGCAGTTTCTGGAGATTGCAGAGGAAGTGGCGGCTCTTAAAACAACGGAGCAGTTGTTTGTCGAAATTCAGGATCCAAAATACATGGATCAAAAGCATAGGGCGATGATCTGTGATATCAGTGGCGGAGGTGTACGCTTTACCGGTGATGTGCCTCTTGAGGCAGGACAATTTGTTTTGTTGATTTTTCGGCTGATAAATAAGAATACGGATGAGTGCTTTCATCTCGTTAGTCAGATTGTGGAGGCTAGAAAAGAAGATAATGAGCGATATAGCTGCAGGGCAAAATTTATATTTAAAGATCTGAGGGACAGAGAGAAAATCGTACGCTTTGTTTTTGAGGAGGAGCGACGGATTCGCAAGAAAGAAATTGGGTGATTGAATGAAGAAAAACATATTAGTGGTTGATGATTCTGCACTCATGAGAAGAATTATCTGTGATATAATCAATTCAGATGATGATTTTCAAGCAACGGATTTTTGCAGAGACGGCCTTGAAGCATATGAGCGACTTAAGGTAAAATCTTATGATGGTGTTGTGCTGGATGTAAATATGCCGCGTATGGATGGCCTTCAGTTACTGGAACGATTGCAGAAGGAACATATTAAAGCCAAAGTTGTTATGGTCAGCACCTTAACGACGAAAGATGCCGAAGTTACCATTCTTGCAATGGAACGAGGTGCGATTGATTTTGTTACGAAGCCGGGCAATGTGATTGAAGCCAAAGGTGAGGATTTTAAGAAACAGTTACTTTCTGTTCTTACTGCGGTGTACAATACGCAGCTTTATAAGCGGACAACACCGGATACTTTCAAACCGGCAGGTGTGGCAAAACATATCAGACCTGTCCGGACAGACAGAAAGCTTGTTGCACTTGCCTGTTCAACCGGCGGACCGAAGGCGTTACAGAGTGTGATCCCGTATTTGCCGAAAAATCTGGATGCACCGGTCGTTCTTGTGCAGCACATGCCGGCGGGCTTTACCAAGTCTATGGCAGACCGCCTGAACGAACTGAGTGAGGTTTCGGTCAAGGAAGCGGAAGAGGGCGATGTCCTTGAAAAGGGACATGTGTATGTTGCGCCAGGCGGAATGCACATGGAAGTTGTAAAGGCACATGGTAACACGCATAGAATTAAGCTGGATGATCTTCCTCCAATCGGAGGGCTTCGTCCATGTGCGAACATTATGTTCGATTCGCTTGCAAAGACGGATTACGATGAAATCATCTGCATTGTGCTGACCGGGATGGGAGCAGACGGAACCAATGGCATTTTGTCATTGAACCGGACGAAACCGATTCATGTTATTGCACAGGATGCACAGACATGCGTGGTATATGGTATGCCGAGAGCGATCGCGGAAGCTGGAATGGTCGACGAGGTAGTTCCTCTTACTGCGGTTGCAAAAACGATCATAAAGAATGTGGGGGTAAAATAGTATGGATGTAAGCCAGTATCTGGAAATATTTATTGATGAGAGTGCAGAACATCTGCAGACTTTGAGCGATTGTATCATGACACTCGAAAAAGAACCGGATAACAATGATACCATCAATGAAGTGTTCCGTGCCGCACACTCACTTAAGGGTATGGCAGGAACGATGGGATTTAAGAGAATGCAGCATTTGACGCATGATATGGAGAATGTGTTCCAGGAAGTAAGAAGTGGTAAGATTCCTGTGGACAGTCCAATGATCGATCTTCTGTTTAAGTGTCTGGATGCTATCGATGGATATCTTGAAAATATTAAAGCGACCTCTGATGAGGGAACGGAAGATAATGAGATTATTATCAAGGAATTGAATGATTTTATTGCAAAAGCCAATGGGGAGGCTCCGGCAGAGGCTGCTCCTGCGACTGCTGCACAGGAAAGTGCGCCGGCAGCAAGTGCTGTTTCCGGGGGCGCAGAATTCGCAAAATTTGAGCTGAGCCATTCAGAACTTAAGGCTGTGATGACTGCCAAAGACAGTGGATTACATATTTACGGAGTGAAGGTGACGGTTGATCAGGAATGTCTGCTTAAGGCTGCCCGTGCATTTCTTGTATTTAAGGCTGTAGAAGAACTGGGTGAGATTCTTGTGTATCGCCCAAGCTCGCAGGATATTGAAGACGAGAAATTTGAACTGGATTTCAGCTTTTATATTGGTTCTCAGGAGAGCCTTGATAAAATCCTTGCTGCTGCAAAGAAGGTGTCAGAGATTACCGATGCGGTAGGAGAGGAAATTACTGATTTCACAACCCCTGAAGAAGAACCAAAGAAGGAAGAGACACAGACGGCTGTTACAAAGACGGAAAGTCCGAAGCCGGTAGCAAAGGCACCAGAAAAGAAAACTTCGGCACCAGCCAAGAAAGCTGCGGTTGGAAAGCCTGCAACGAACCGTACGGTGCGTGTCGATATTGAAAAACTGGATGCTTTGATGAATCAGGTTTCCGAGCTTATTATTGCAAAGAACAGTCTGGTATCCATCAGTTCTACAGAGAGCGGAAGCTTTAACAATCAGGGATTCCATGAGCAGATTGAATATCTGGAGCGAATCACAACGAACCTGCATGAATCGGTTATGAAGGTTCGAATGGTTCCAATTGAGAGTGTTGTTAATAAGTTCCCGAGAATGATCCGTGATCTGTCAAGAACGCTTGATAAGAAGATGGAACTGGTTATGACCGGTGAAGATACCGAGCTGGATCGTACCGTTGTGGATCAGATCGGCGATCCGCTGCAGCATCTGCTTCGTAATTCTGCCGATCATGGTCTTGAAGATACAGAACTTCGTATTCAGAGAGGCAAGCCTGAGGTCGGTAATATTTTCCTGAATGCATATCAGGAAGGCAATAACGTTATCATTCAGGTCGGCGATGATGGTAACGGTATTGATACAGAGGCAGTCAGGGAGAAAGCAATCGAGAGAGGCATTATTACGCCGGAGCAGGCGGATGCGATGACACAGAAGGAAATTATCAATCTTTTGTTTATGCCGAGTTTCTCTATGGCAAAGAAGATTACAGATATTTCCGGAAGAGGTGTTGGACTTGATGTTGTTAAGTCCAATATTGAGCAGCTTGGCGGAGATGTAGAAGTACAGACAAAACTGGGTGAGGGAACAACCTTTACGGTTCGCCTTCCGCTTACACTTGCTATCATTCAGGCTCTCATGGTTGAAGTTCGCGATGAAAAATATGCGATTGCACTTGGATCTATCGCAAATATTGAGAATATTCCGGTTACTGATATCAAGTACGTAGAGGCAAAAGAAGTGATCCATCTTCGTGGTAATGTGATTCCTCTTATCCGTCTGGATAAAATCCTGGATATCGAACCGCTTGAGAATGGACCGGAAAACCTTACCGTTGTCATTGTAAAACGTGGTGACAGTCAGGTTGGTCTTGTTGTGGACAAGCTGATCGGTCAGCAGGAAATCGTAATCAAGTCATTAGGTAAGTACATTAACGGTAATAAGCTGATCAGCGGAGCAACCATTCTTGGTGATGGCGAAGTTGCACTGATTCTTGATGCCAATACTTTGATGTAACGGGGGTGAAGCACATGGCAGATAATAAAATCGAAACAACACAGACAGAAACAAAGCAGTATATCGTTGTCCAGATTGGAAGCGAAAAATACGGAATTGATATTCGTTATGTAGATAATATTGTTCGTATGCAGAAGATTACACGTGTGCCGAAAGCGCAGGTATATTTCAAAGGAATTATTAACCTGCGAGGTGAGATTGTACCGGTAATGAGCATCCGTACCAAGATGGGACTTGATGAGGATGTGATTACAAATGCATCGCGTATCATTATTTTGAAGCTTGAAGAAAAAGGATCGCTTGGAGTGATTGTCGATCAGGTATGTGAGGTGGTAACACTTTCACCGGATCAGATTGAGACAAATAACATCAATTCAAGTCATATTAAAGATTCTTTTATCAACGGAATCGGCAAGAACGGAGACCAGCTTATCTCTCTGTTTGAGATCAATTCCATTGTTGATGAGAAGGAGAATGTATAGTGAGGCATTGCCTCACTATATATATTATTGGAGGAATATATGAGCAATTTTTCACTGGATCATGTGAATGATATGTATATGGATGTCCTGAAGGAGATTGGTAATATCGGCGCCGGTAATGCGACGACTTCATTGGCAAGCATGTTAAATGAACAGATCAATATGAACGTACCGAAAGTGGAACTGATGGAGGCATCCAAGCTTGGGTCTGCCATCTGTCCGGAGGATGAAATTATTGTTGGCATTTTCTTAGAAGTGTCCAATGATATATCAGGAAGCATGATGTTTTTGATGAAGATGGACTCGGCACATTATCTGGTGAATCGCCTGATGGGTAAGGAACTGGATAATCAGGAACCGTTTGACGAGATGGATCTGTCCGCTATGAAAGAAATCGGTAATATTATTGCGGGATCTTATCTGTCAGCTTTGTCCGGAATGACAAATATGACGATTGCGCCGTCGGTTCCGCATATTGCAGTTGATATGGCTGCAGCGATCCTTAGTGTACCGGCAATCCAGTTTGGACAGTATGGAAATAATGCATTGCTGATTGAGACGGAGTTTGGGGATGAATACATGATCAACGGCTACTTTATTCTTATGCCGGAAGAAGATTCCTATGCTAAAATTCTTTCATCTCTGGGAATTCAGTTGTAGGAGATAAGGGATTATGGGAGAGATGATTAAGGTGGGGATGGCGGATCTTAATGTCGCTAAAGCCCCGGATTCGTTGACAACACTGGGACTAGGATCTTGTATCGGTCTGACGTTATATGATCCGGTCGCAAAGGTGGGCGGTATGGTTCATTATATGCTGCCGGACAGTACGAAGCTGAAAAATAATATCAACATTGCAAAGTTTGGAGATACCGGTATCCGCGAGCTGCTTAAGCAGGTACTTGCACTTGGCGCCAATCAGCGGCGTCTTGTTGCCAAGATTGCGGGAGGCGCATGCATGTTTGAGATGAGTGGACTCTCTTCGGTAGGACATGTAGGTGAACGCAATGAGGAGGAAGCGAAGCTGGTTCTGAAGGAACTTAAGATTCCTCTTGTGGCACAGGATACAGGGCTTAATTATGGAAGAACGGTTATTTTGGATTGTGAGACCGGTGATTTTACAATTAAATCGGTGGGAAAGCCGATCAAAGTCATTTGAAGGAATGAGACACAATGAAGACAAATAATGTACCGGCATTGGTTATGCTTAGTGCGGGGCTGGTTGACTGTGTGATTGCAATCAAAATGGGACAGCCTCTTTGGCCTTTTACCAGACAATTGTTGCTTGTCCTGATTATTTTTTATATTCTTGGATCGATTATCCGTGTGATTTTGGATCGCAGTTTTCAGGATATGGATGATTTGGAAGAAATGGATCTTGAAGATCTTGGGGAACCGCAGGAGATGGAGCAGGAAGAAGCAACCGATGAGGAACAGGAGACGGATGATACGCAGGGAATGCAGGAATAGAATCCCTGAAATGATGTGGAGCGGGTTGGATGAAAACAGTTGATAAAGAAAAGCTTTGGGAAGCGTATCGAAAGAAACCTTCGCAGGAGCTCAGAGAACAATTGATAATTGAATATTCGCAGCTCGTGAAGCTTGTGGCAGGTCGGCTCAGTATGTACCTTGGATACAATGTTGATTATGATGATCTTGTAAGTTATGGAATCTTTGGTCTCATTGATGCAATTGATAAATTTGATCTTACAAAGAATGCGAAGTTTGAGACATACGCAAGCCTTCGTATCAGAGGTGCAATCTTAGATCAGATCCGTAAGATGGATTGGATCCCGCGTACGGTGCGCCAACGTCAGCGTAAAATGGATGAGGCAATCAAGCTGATAGAAATGCGAACGGGAAAGATGGCGACGGATGAGGAACTGGCTGCTGAGCTGGAAATATCACAGGATGAGTTGTGTAACTGGCAGTCACAACTTAAGGTTACCAATGTAGTATCATTGAATGAGTTTGAGGAAAATGGTCCGGAGCCTGTGATCGATCAGTCTCATCAATCGCGTTTTTCGAGACCGGAGGAAGTGGTTGAGGAGGCAGAATTAAAACAGACGCTGGTGGAATCCCTTGAAATATTGACGGAAAAGGAACGTATGGTGATTGAATTGTATTATTACGAGGAACTCACTTTGAAGGAAATCAGCAGAGTGCTTGAAGTGTCGGAGTCGAGAGTTTCACAGCTTCATACGAAGGCGTTAAACAAGATGCGGGGAAAGATGGGCTCTTATATGGGGATACTTGCAGACTGATGCATTCTCTGATTTAGAGATTTGAGAAATGAGATGAAGAAATATGGCAATTGGACCAATTGATATGGCGATGATCCAACGGACAAATGATGTGGAGATGTATAAGCTTCAGGAGGATGCAAAGCCGGTTGTTGATCAGCAGAATATACAGATGCAGGTGGATCAGAGAGAGGACGTGTTGAGTCATCAGGTGATTCATTCGCAGAATAGTGATAAAGCGAAGAATGATGCAGATGCCAGAGAGGAAGGACACGGGCAGTACCGTTCCGGTTCTTCCAAGCGCAAGAAAGCAGCTGCCGATAAGGGACGAGTGATCCGCAAGACGAATATAGGCGGATTTGATATCAAGATTTGAGGAAAAAGCATGACAGCAGTAGAAATTACATTAATTATAGTAGGAATTGTTTTTCTGTTGGTCAGCTTTCTGGTGCAGGAAAAATTGTCACCGAAGGATATTGAAAGCATTACAAACCTCAGCGAGAATGAACTTAAAATTATTGTGGAGAAGCAGTTAAAGAATGCGAATGATCAGGTTGAGGATGCGATTACGGATGTGGTAGAAGATAAAACGGAGACAACAAAGCGTGCGTTAGAGAAGGAAACCAATGAGAAAATTATGGCAATCGATGAGTACTCAAACACGGTTCTCGAATCGATGAACAAGACACATAATGAAATCCTTTTTCTCTACAGTATGTTGAATGATAAGCACACGGAACTTACAGATCTTGCCACACAACTTCAACAATTCTCGGAACATATGAAGAACACAGAGAATGAGGTGCTTGAAAATCTTGCACTTGCGGCGCAGGATGTTCGTCAGAAAGTCAATGAAACAAAACCGATCGATGAGAATGAGGCGATTCTGGCATCACTTGGCTCGGACGGACAAGAAGCGGATCAGGATCAGATTAATCATAATGATCGGATTCTGATGCTGCACCAGCAGGGATTTTCGGATGTTGAGATTGCCAGAGAACTCGGCCTTGGTCTTGGCGAGGTAAAACTGGTAATCGGATTGTTCAAAGGGGAAGAGACAGTTGAAGTTTAAATATTATTTAAGAGGATGCGGTCTTGGTATTCTTGTTGCGTCCATTGTCCTGATGGTATCCTTTCATTCGCAGAACAAAACGATGGATGATACGGCTGTTATGGAGCGCGCATCGGAACTTGGAATGATCATGCCGGAGACGGAAATTGTAAGTACGGAAGCGGACAGCCAGCTGCCGGAGTCCGGCACACAGTCAACAGATACAGATTTCTCGTCAAATAAAAGCCAGAAGCAGAATACGAAGGATAGTCAGAACAAAACCGATGGCTCGAGTCAGAAAGAGGAAAAAGACACACAGATGGCATCGGATGACAAGACAGGGTCTGGTAATAATAAGGATACAGAAAGTAAGAAAAAAGAAGATAAAAAGGAAGAATCCGAGGAAATTACGGTTGAGATCAAGAAGGGAGAGGTCTGCAGGCAGCTCGCGGAAGAACTGGAACAGATCGGACTGGTAGAGGATGCGGAAACGTTCCGAAAGTATATGCAACAGATTGGGTATGATGACCGGATTAAGGTCGGAACGTATACCTTGAAGCGTGGAATGACGGAAAAAGAGATTGCGGACACTTTTGTTGAAGAAAATTAATAATACTGCTTGCAAGAGAGCCTTTGGTATGATATAATTCCAAAGGCTTTTAATTTAATTAATCACATGTACGGAGGTTACCGGTGCCGGATGATGCGCTTACGGTGGTGAACTGATTGGAAGTACATGGAAGAAAACAACCAAATGGAGGTAAGTAAAATGAGCGTAATTTCAATGAAACAGTTACTTGAAGCAGGTGTTCACTTTGGACATCAGACAAGAAGATGGAACCCTAAGATGGCTCCATACATCTACACAGAGCGTAATGGTATCTATATCATCGACTTACAGAAGTCTGTAGGTAAGGTTGATGAGGCATATGATGCAATCTCTGATATCGCTGCTCAGGGTGGAACAATCCTTTTCGTAGGTACTAAGAAGCAGGCTCAGGACGCTATCAAGACTGAGGCAGAGCGTTGCGGAATGTACTATGTAAACGAGAGATGGTTAGGTGGAATGCTCACTAACTTCAGAACAATCCAGAGCCGTATCGCACGTCTCAAAGAGATCGAGACAATGTCTGAAGACGGAACATTTGATGTTCTTCCTAAGAAGGAAGTTATCGCATTAAAGAAGGAATGGGATAAGTTAGAGAAGAACCTTGGCGGAATCAAGGATATGAAGAGAATCCCAGATGCAATCTTTGTAGTAGATCCTAAGAAGGAAAGAATTTGTATTCAGGAGGCACAGTCTCTTGGAATTACTCTGATCGGTATTGCGGATACAAACTGTGATCCGGATGAGTTAGATTATGTAATCCCAGGTAATGATGATGCAATCAGAGCAGTTAAGCTTATCGTTTCTAAGATGGCTGACGCTGTTATCGAGGCTAAGCAGGGAACTGAGGAAGTTGCCGCAGAAGCTGCCGAGGAGACAGTAGAAGAATAATTTTTGCATAATCATTCAAGAATTGGAGGAAAATTAAGATGGCTATTACAGCAGGAATGGTAAAAGAACTGCGTGAAATGACCGGCGCAGGTATGATGGACTGCAAGAAGGCTTTAACAGAGACAAACGGAGATATGGATGCCGCTGTTGAAGTATTAAGAAAAAGCGGTGCCGCTAAGATGGAAAAGAAGCAGAGCAGAATCGCTGCTGAGGGTATCGCAAGAGTTGCTGTAAACGGAAATGTTGCAGTTGTAGCTGAGGTTAACTCAGAGACAGACTTTGTTGCCAAGAATGAGACATTCCAGGAGTTTGTACAGACAGTTGCTGATACAGCACTTGCTTCTGACTTAAATGGTGGAGCAAACGGTGAAGATATCGAGGCACTTCTTGCTACAAACGGACTGAACGATTTACTTGTTGAGAAGACAGCTACAATCGGTGAGAAGTTATCTGTTCGTAGATTTGAGAAGGTAACAGGAGATCTTGTTACTTCTTATATCCATGGCGGTGGAAGAATCGGTGTTGTTATTGCTGCAAACGGTACTGCTGATGATGCTTCCAAAGAGGCTCTTACCAATATCGCTATGCAGGTTGCTGCTATGAATCCACAGTATATCAGTAGAAATGATATCTCTGCCGATGAACTTGCCAAGATCAAAGAGATCACAATTGACAGTGCATTAAATGATGCTACAACACTTCCAAAGCCTATCTTAAACAAGTTATTGGATAAGGCTATCAATGATAAAGTTTGGAGCGATGATGACATTGCACAGTTCGAAGAGCACAAGAGCAATATGAACTATGTATGGAACTTCCTCTCAGATGCTGCTAAGGCTCAGCTTGCAGAACTGGCTATGGCTGATAAGGAATCCATCACAGCTGAGAAGATGTTCGGTGGACTTGTAGAGGGTCGTGTATCTAAGCAGTTAAAGGAAATCTGCCTTCTTGACCAGACATACGTTAAGGCTGAAGACGGTAAGCAGTCTGTAGCTAAGTATCTTGAGTCTGTTTCCAAGGATCTTACAATCACTAAGATGGTTCGTTTCGAAGTTGGTGAAGGTATGGAGAAGAAGCAGGAAGATTTCGCCGCAGAAGTTGCTGCACAGATCAAAGGCTAATTTTTCAAATCGAGAGATCAAAAGCTCTGAAAGCGGATGGCTTTCAGAGCTTTTTTGATTCGAAATATCCATTAATTCTTTACAAGAGATAAAAATATGGTAAAATAAAAAAGGATATTTCCCGCGGAGGAACATAATGAATACAAATGATACTGCAACGGTCGAGCAGCAACGCCGGCGGAGAAAACGGATTAACAGAATGAAGAATGTGATCATTCTGACAATCTCGATATGGATGATTGCATCGTTAGTCGCGATTATTATTCTTTCTGCTGCAGTTGTGCATTTGAATGGCAAGGTAAATCGTCTGTCAGAATCCGTACATTCGTCCCAGAAGAATGTGATGAAAGAAACGGATACAGAGAGTGTTGTGAATTCTAAGGCAACTGACACACAGCTTGAGGTGAACCGTTATGAGAATGTAGAGACAGGAATCGATTCCGCAGATAATAAAGCAGAGAATGGAGATACCCATAAGGTGTATCTGACATTTGATTCGATACCTGGCGAAAATACGGATAAAATATTGGACGTGCTGAAACAGTATCATGTGAAAGCTACGTTTTTTGTTACCGGTAATAAATCGGACGAGGCAAAAGCAGTGTATAAGCGTATTGTTAAAGAAGGACATACACTTGGAATGCATTCTTTCTGCAATCAGTACAGTACGATTTATGCTTCAACAGAAGCGTTTGAGAAGGATTACAATAAGCTTTCTGCGTATTTGAAGAAGGTTACGGGTGAGGATAGTTTGTACTATCGTTTCCCGGGTGGAAGCAGTAATCAGATTAGTAATGTGAATATGGCGGAGTTTGTTCATGTGTTGAATGAGAAGAATATTTCGTATTTTGATTGGAATGTTTCGGCTGGTGATACATCGGGAGATTATACAGTCGATGATATTGTGAACAATGTTACAGACGGAATTGAAAATTATAAAACTTCGGTTGTGCTTTTGCATGATGGTGAGGATAAGGCTACAACGGTAGAGGCTTTAGGTCCGATGATTGAGGCATTACAGAAGATGGATGCTTCGATTCTGCCGATTGATGAAAATACAAAAGTTATTCAATATATTAAAGCGGATAGTGTTGAATAAATATAAAATGGAGGAAGAACAATGGGATTATTTAAGGATTTCAAAGAGGACTTTTCTCAGGCTGTCAACGAGATGATGCCAGGATCAGATGTGCCGGAGAAGGAAGAGAAGGCAGAAGACCTTGTCGTCAATACGTTAGGAGAGGACGTGGACGTAAAATCAGAACTCTCTAAGCTTGACGGGCTTTTAGAACAGGTTAAGAGTGAGCCGGAAGAGGTAAAACCTCTTGAGAGAGAACTGCCACCGGTAGAGGAAAAAACGGCAATAGAGCCGAAAATTTCAGCAATAGCACAGGAGGAAAAGAAAACTATGAGCGATATCACTTTAAATACAGCACCGATTATGGATGCAAAGCCGGTTACAACGATTAATCCGGAAGCCGTATCGGATGAGACATCTGTTATTACAACAGGAACGACTTTGACAGGTGATATTGCATCAGATGGATCTTTTGATATTCAGGGTACGATCAATGGTAATGTGACTTGTAACGGTAAGCTTGTAGTTACAGGAACAATCAATGGTAATAGCAATGCTTCTGAGTTCTTTGCGGATGTTGCAAAGATTGAGGGCGAGGTAGTAAGTACGGGTACCGTTAAAATTGGTGCCGGATCTGTTATTATCGGAAATATTTCTGCTGCTTCTGCAGTGATTGCAGGCGCCGTAAAGGGCGACATTGATGTTCAGGGACCGGTTGTTGTTGATACATCTGCAGTTATCATGGGTAACATCAAGTCTCGTTCTGTACAGATCAATAACGGTGCCGTTATCGAAGGATTCTGTTCTCAGTGCTACGCGGATATTGATGTCCAGGGACTTTTTGACGGCAGATAGGATATAATTATACAGTTATAAAGAGGTATAAAATATGAAGCGCATTTTATTAAAACTCAGCGGAGAAGCATTGGCAGGAGACAAGCATCATGGTTTTGATGAGCCGACGGTTACAGTTGTTGCGAAGCAGGTTAAGGAATTGGTTGATGCAGGCGTACAGGTTGGAATTGTTATCGGAGGTGGTAACTTCTGGAGAGGTCGCACCAGCGAGACGATTGACCGTACGAAGGCGGATCAGATTGGTATGCTTGCTACCGTTATGAACTGCATCTATGTATCGGAGATTTTCCGTTCCGTTGGAATGAAGACCGCAGTTCTGACACCATTCGAGTGTGGATCTATGACAAAGTTGTTCTCAAAAGATCGTGCCAATAAATATTTTGCGCATGATATGGTTGTATTTTTCGCAGGAGGAACCGGACATCCTTATTTCTCAACGGATACCGCTACGGTTCTTCGCGCAATTGAAATTGAGGCGGACGGCATTTATCTTGCAAAGGCAATCGACGGCGTTTATGACAGCGATCCTAAGACCAATGCCGATGCCAAGAAATATGATGAGATTTCCATTCAGGAAGTTATTGACAAGAAATTAGCAGTCGTAGACCTTACAGCATCCGTTATGTGTATGGAGAATAAGGTTCCAATGTATGTATTCAGCCTCAATGAGGAGAATAGCATTGTGAATGCAATCAACGGAACATTTAATGGAACGAAGGTTACGGTTTAGGAGGTAAATTTATGGATAGCAGATTAGCAGTATTTGAGGAGAAGATGGGAAAGTCTCTTGCCAATCTCGAGGAGGAATTCGCCGGAATTCGTGCAGGACGTGCCAACCCACATGTATTAGATAAGCTTCGCGTTGATTATTACGGAACACCTTCCCCGATTCAGAGTGTGGCGAATGTAAGCGTTCCGGAACCTCGCATGATTCAGATTCAGCCATGGGAAGCATCTATGGTTAAGGAGATTGAGAAGGCGATTATGTGTTCAGATCTCGGAATTAATCCTACCAATGATGGTAAGGTGATTCGTCTTGTTTTTCCTGAACTCACAGAGGAGAGACGTAAGGAACTTGCGAAGGACATCAAGAAGAAGGGTGAGAATGCAAAAGTAGCCGTTCGTAATATCCGAAGAGATGCGATTGATCATTTCAAGAAAGTCGGCAAGGAGGAGGATCTCTCAGAGGATGAGATCAAGGATCTGGAAGATACCATCCAGAAGCTTACGGATGAATATGTAGCAAAGGTTGACAAGGCAGTGGATGCTAAGTCCAAGGAAATTCTTACGGTATAAGAAAGATATTGAGGGGCATTGCCATAGGCACATGTCCCTTTCATTTTTTGAGGTGAGAGATGAAGATACCAGAACATGTAGCAATCATTTTAGATGGAAACGGAAGATGGGCCAAAAGCAAAGGAATGCCTCGTAATTATGGTCACACGGTTGGCGCGAAAAATGTTGAGACTGTATGCCGTGCGGCAGATGAGCTCGGAATCAAGTACCTGACACTCTATGCTTTCTCTACGGAGAATTGGAATCGTCCGCAGAGCGAGGTTGATGCACTTATGAAGCTCCTTGAGAGTTATCTGAAGACCTGCATTAAGACGGCGGATAAGAATAATATGCGTGTGCGCGTAATCGGGGAGAGCGAACGACTTTCCGAGGCTTTTCAGAAGCGGATCAGGGAACTGGAAGCTGCATCGGGTACCAATACGGGACTTAATCTTACGATTGCAATCAATTATGGAAGCAGAGATGAGATGCTTCGTGCAGTGCGCCATATTGCAGAGGATACAAAGGAAGGAAAGCTTGAAATTCAGGATATCAACGAGGAAGTATTTGCTTCGTATCTTGATACAAGAGAACTTCCAGATCCGGATCTTTTGATTCGTACAAGCGGCGAACAGAGACTGTCCAATTATCTGTTATGGCAGCTTGCATATTCCGAATTCTATTTTACGGATGTTCCGTGGCCGGATTTTCATAAAAAGGAATTGGAATTAGCTATAGAGGCGTATAATAAACGAGACAGAAGATTTGGTGGTTTGACGAGCGAATAGTTATCAGACACTTATTCGGTAAAGATGGTATGTTAAGACGGAGGATAAGATTATGTTTAAGACGAGACTGTTGAGTGGTATCGTGCTTGTGATTCTTGCGTTAGTGCTCATTATCACAGGTGGAGAGGTACTTTTATTTTCAACGCTGGCAATCTCCTGTATTGGAATGTTTGAGTTGTATCGCGTTTTTCATGTGGAGAAATCGATTCTGGCGGCAGTCGGATATATTGCGGCAATCGTGTTTTACTGCGATCTCCAGTGGAATTTTATTCCGGATAGGATGATGCTTTTTATGGGATTTATGATTCTTCTGATGTTCGTATTTGTGTTTGCGTATCCGAAGTATCATGCAAGTGAAGTGATGGCAGTCTTTTTTGGATTGTTTTATGTCGCAGTCATGCTTTCCTTTGTATATCAGATCCGTACACTGGAGAGAGGATTGTATCTGGCGTTCCTTGTATTTTTATGTTCCTGGGGATGCGATACCTGTGCATATTGTGTCGGAATGTTGATTGGAAAGCACAAGATGTCACCGAAGCTCAGTCCTAAGAAGTCGGTTGAAGGTGCTGTGGGTGGTGTTGCAGGGGCTGCACTTCTTACTGCGTTATACTGCTTTATATTCCGCTCACAGATGAATCTGACAACGGTTGAGATCTGGATCATTGCCGGTATTGCAGCTGTGGCTGCTTTGATTTCAATGGTGGGAGATTTGACCGCTTCGGCAATCAAGCGCAATTACGATATCAAGGATTATGGACATCTGATTCCGGGACATGGTGGAATTTTAGATCGTTTTGACAGTATGATCATTACAGCGCCAATCATATATTATCTGGCACTTCATATTCTGTAGAGACACAGAATAGACATAAAAATCGGTTATTTTAAGAGAAACGATGGATGAAGAGGAATGCTTTATGAATGAAATTTCTAAGGTGGACACACCTTTAAAGAAAATTTCCATACTCGGATCAACCGGATCCATTGGAACGCAAACTCTGGAAGTGGTTGCAGAGCATGGGGATATTGAGGTGACAGCACTTGCGTGTGGAAGAAATATTAAGCTTCTTGAGGAACAGATGCGTCAGTTTCACCCAAAGCTTGTGGCAGTCGAGAACGAGAAGCTGGCGGAAGAACTTCGCGTACGCACGTTGGATCTCGGAATTCCGGTTATGAGTGGGATGGACGGTTTGATTGCAGTTGCTACAGAAGAACATGCGCAGATGGTTGTTACGGCGATTGTTGGTATGCTTGGTGTGCGTCCGACAATTGCTGCAATCGAAGCGCATAAGGATATCGCTTTGGCGAATAAGGAGACACTTGTTACTGCGGGACACCTGATCATACCGCTCGCACAGAAATGTGGAGTGAAAATTCTTCCGGTGGATAGTGAGCACAGTGCAATCTTTCAGTCCCTGCAGGGAAATGAACACAATGCGATTCATAAGATATTGCTGACGGCTTCCGGCGGACCGTTCCGGGGAAAAACAAAAGAAGAACTGAAAGAAATGCAGGTTGAGGATGCACTCAAACATCCAAACTGGAGCATGGGCCGCAAGGTTACGATTGATTCTTCCACTTTGGTCAATAAGGGACTTGAGGTGATGGAGGCAAAGTGGCTTTTTGGTGTAGAATTGGATCGGATTGAAGTTGTGGTACACCCGCAGAGTGTGATCCACTCGGCGGTGGAGTACGAGGATGGCGCGGTGATTGCCCAGCTTGGCACGCCGGATATGCGTCTTCCGATTCAGTATGCACTCTATTATCCGGATCGTCGTACACTTTCCGGAAAGCGGCTGGATCTGTTTGCATTGCGTGAACTTACTTTTGAAAAACCGGATACAGATACTTTTAAGGGGCTTTCTCTTGCATTTGATGCGATGCGGCGCGGTGGAAATATTCCTACGGTCTTTAATGCTGCGAATGAGAAGGCAGTTGCATTATTTTTAGACCGGAAGATATCATATCTGCAGATTACAGATATGATTGAGGAAGCAATGACGCATAGTACATTTATCCCGCATCCGGATGTGGAGGAAATTTTGGAAACAGAGCAGGAGACCTATAGATTTATAGGAGACAGGTGGTAATTTGAATATAGTTAGTTTGATCATAGCGTTACTGATTTTCAGTGTTATTGTAATTTTTCATGAGCTGGGACATTTCTGGCTCGCAAAGGCAAATGGAATAAGAGTGAATGAGTTCTCACTGGGGCTTGGACCTACGATTGTCGGCTTTACAAAGGGGGAGACAAAGTATTCCATCAAGCTGCTTCCGTTCGGTGGCGCGTGTATGATGGAAGGTGAAGATGAAGAGTCCTCCGATGATCGAGCCTTTGGCAAGAAGTCGGTTTGGGCACGTATGAGTGTTGTTTTTGCAGGACCGTTTTTCAATTTCATTATGGCGTTTGTATGTGCGTTTATTCTGATGAGCTGCATCGGATATGATAAACCGGTGCTTACAGGAGTGATTGATGGATACGCTGCGGATGAGGCTGGTCTTCAGGCTGGTGATGAAATCGTGAAAATGAATCATTTTTCGGTGCATTTCTGTCGTGAGATCAGTGCTTATGCAACTTTTCATGCAGGAGAAGCGGTTGAGGTAACCTACCTTCGTGATGGAAAGAAGCAGACTGCAACACTTACACCGAAATATGATGAGGAGAATGGACGCTATCTGTATGGATTTGAGTACACCGGTCAGGCACGTGTCAAAGGCAATGTACTTACGAATATTAAGAACAGTTTCTATGAGCTGCGTTACTGGATCTATTCTACAGTGGAGAGCCTTAAGATGCTTGTTACCAGACAGGTTTCGGTTAATCAGATGAGCGGACCGGTCGGGATTGTGAAAAGTATCGGCGATACGTATTCCCAGTCGGTTTCGAATGATGGCTATTATTATGCAATTATGAACATGTTAAACTGGACGATTCTGCTGTCTGCAAACCTTGGCGTGATGAATCTGCTGCCGCTTCCGGCTTTGGATGGAGGGCGCCTTGTATTTCTGATCGTGGAGGCAATCCGTGGAAAGAAGATCGATCCGAACAAAGAAGGTTTTGTGCATGCAATTGGAATTCTCTTGTTGTTCGCATTGATGTTCATCGTTATGTTCAATGATATTCGCAAATTATTTATGTAGTTGTGGGATGAGGTAAAAGTATGACTAGACATAAAACAAAAGAAGTGCGGATTGGAAACTGTGTGATCGGTGGGAATAACCCGATCGCAATCCAGTCCATGACCAATACGCATACAGAAGATGTGGATGCTACCGTCAAACAGATCAGGCAGCTTACGAAGGCCGGATGCGAGATCATCCGCTGTGCTGTCCCTACGATGGAAGCGGCGAAAGCGCTCACAGAAATTAAGAAGCAGATTACAATTCCACTCGTTGCGGATATTCATTTTGATTACAAATTGGCGCTTGCGGCAATGGAGTATGGTGCGGACAAGATCCGGATCAATCCGGGAAATATCGGAAGCAGCGATCGTGTGAAGGCTGTTGTCGATGAGGCAAAGGCGCGTAATATTCCGATTCGTGTCGGGGTCAATAGCGGTTCGCTGGAGAAGAATCTGGTAGAAAAGTACCATGGTGTGACCGCGGAAGGATTAGTGGAGAGTGCTTTGGACAAAGTCGCGATGATTGAGGATATGGGGTATGACAATCTGGTCATCAGTATTAAATCCTCGGATGTTATGATGTGTGTGAAAGCGCATGAACTGATCGCAGATCAGACGGATCATCCACTGCATGTCGGTATTACGGAGGCCGGCACCATCATCAGCGGTAATATCAAGTCTTCGATCGGACTTGGATTAATCTTAAATCAGGGAATCGGAGATACGATCCGCGTATCACTTACCGGAGATCCGCTGGAGGAGATTAAGTCGGCGAAGCTGATCCTTCGTACGCTTGGACTTCGCAAAGGAGGAATTGAGGTTGTTTCCTGCCCGACCTGCGGAAGAACGAAGATTGACCTGATCGGACTTGCCAATCAGGTAGAGACGATGGTAGCAGAGTTCCCGCTTGATATCAAGGTGGCTGTCATGGGATGTGTGGTCAACGGACCGGGAGAGGCGAAAGAAGCGGATCTTGGAGTTGCCGGAGGAATCGGTGAGGGACTGATCATCAAGCATGGTGAGGTATTTAAGAAGGTGCCGGAGGACCAGTTGCTGGATGCACTGCGTTTTGAATTAGAACATTGGGGGCAGTAATATGGCAAAGCCTTTTAAGGAGGCATTCCCGACTCTGTCATTGGATGCGGAGCTCGAGAGTCTGTTAGAGACAACGGAAGTAACGAAAATAGGTGCGAATCATGATCACGATCATATTCGCATTTATTTGCGTGCAAAAAGACTGATCTTTAAAAAGAATATATGGAAACTCGAGGAGGCGATCACCTCACAGATCTTTAAGAATCAGAATGTCTCGGTCAAAATTATCGAGACATTCGAACTGTCGGAACAGTACACGCCACAGACCTTGATGGAGGTGTACAAGGACAGTATTCTGGATGAATTAAATGCGTACAGTGTGCTTGAATACAATCTTCTTCGTACGGCTGAGATGGAGTTCGACCAGCCGCATCATATGATCCTTAAGATGGATGAGACGATCATCGCGAAGACTCGTACCGATGAGATCCTGGAGTTTCTGGAAAAAGTCGTGTGTGAGCGATGTGGCATGAATCTTGTTATCCAGACGGAATTCAGAAAGCCGAAGGAGAGCAAGTACCGCAAAAATTCAGAAAAGCAGATTGCACAGGAAGTAGCAAGTATCTTAGAGCGCACCAAGTTTGCAGTCATGGGAGATGAGGGAGAACCGGCAAATAAACCGGAGGACAACGTCGAATCTTCAAAAGAGACTGCTGCATCGAGTGAAATTGTCGAAAAAACTACAACAACAGCAACTCGTCCTGCAAAGAAAACGGAAAATGCAGGAAATGCTGCGAAAAAGAAGACTTTCGAGAAGAAGGGCGAGTTCCGCAAGAAATTTGATTATGACAATAGCAAGAAGTCGATGAATCCGGATGTGATCTATGGACGGGACTTTGAAGAAGAGCCGATGGATATCGAGAAGATCGATGGTCCGATCGGTGAAGTTGTCATTCATGGAAAGATTCTGTCGGTAGATACTAGAGAAATTCGTAATGAGAAGACGATCATCATTTTCTCAATCACGGACTTTACCGATACGATCGTGCTAAAGATATTTGCGCGAAATGATGATGTAAAGGACTTGCTGAAAGAAATCAGTGGGGGTAAGTTTGTCAAGGTCAAGGGTGTTGCGACCATTGATAAATTTGATAGTGAGCTGACGATCGGTTCAATCGTCGGAATCAAGAAGAGTTCTGATTTTACGACGATTCGTATGGACAACAGTGCGGAGAAACGAGTGGAACTTCACTGCCATACCAAGATGAGTGATATGGACGGCGTGTCGGATGTCAAGGATATCGTAAAACGCGCGATGAAATGGGGACATAAGGCGATCGCAATCACGGATCACGGTGATGTGCAGGCGTTCCCGGATGCCAACCATACGGTAAGTCCGGATGATGATTTCAAGGTGATCTATGGCGTTGAGGCATATCTGGTTGACGATCTGAAAGGTATTGTTACGGACAGCCGGAACCAGTCGCTGCAGGCGGATTATGTTGTATTTGACTTAGAGACGACCGGATTTAGTCCTGAGACGAACCGGATTATTGAGATTGGCGCAGTTAAGGTACAAAACGGTGCGATTGTCGATCGTTTTTCGACGTTTGTCAATCCGGAGGTCCCGATTCCGTTTCGCATTGAGCAGCTGACATCTATTAGAGACGATATGGTGATCGATGCACCGGTGATCGAGGACATTCTTCCAAAATTTATGGAATTCTGTGATGGCTGTATCATGGTCGCACACAATGCAGATTTTGATATGAGTTTCATTAAGAAGAACTGCATGCGACAGGGAATCGAATGCAATCCGACGATTGTCGATACGGTTGGACTGGCGCGAGTTCTGCTTTCGAATCTGAACCGTTTTAAACTGGATACGGTTGCCAAGGCACTTGGCGTATCACTCGATAACCACCATCGTGCGGTCGATGATGCGGCATGTACTGCAGAGATTTTTGTGAAATTTATTACGATGCTTGAGGAACGTGGTGTGACAACGCTTGATCAGGTCAATGAGATGGCATCCGCCTCGGTGGAAAATATTCAGAAGATGCCGACGTACCATGCCATCATTTTGGCAACCTGTGACCAGGGACGCACCAATCTGTATCGCCTTGTCTCACTGGCACATATTAAGTATTACCATAAGAGACCGCGAATCCCTAAGAGTGAGTTCTTAAAATATAGGGACGGACTTCTGATCGGCTCGGCGTGTGAGGCGGGAGAGCTGTATCGTGCAATCCTAAATGGAAGACCGGAAGAAGAAATTTCAAGACTGGTTGACTTCTACGATTATCTTGAAATCCAGCCACTCGGTAACAATGCCTTCCTTGTCCGCGATGAGGATTCGCCGATTGCATCGAATGACGATCTGATCGAAATCAACAAGAAGATCGTGCGTCTCGGAGAAGAATTTCATAAGCCGGTTGTTGCAACGTGTGATGTGCATTTCCTGGATCCGGATGATGAGATCTATCGTAGGATCATCATGACGGGACAGGGCTTTAAGGATGCGGATGATCAGGCTCCGCTCTATCTTCGTACGACGGAGGAGATGCTGAAAGAATTTGAATATCTTGGCAGCGCGAAAGCGGAGGAAGTTGTCATTACCAATACGAACCGGATTGCAGACATGTGTGAGCGCATCTCACCGGTTCGTCCGGACAAGTGTCCGCCGGTTATCGAGAATTCGGATCAGATGCTCAGGGACATCTGTTACAACAAGGCCCACAAAATGTACGGAGATCCGCTTCCGGAGATCGTGCAGGAACGTCTTGAGCGAGAACTGAATTCCATTATCAGCAATGGATATGCGGTTATGTATATTATTGCGCAGAAACTTGTGTGGAAATCCAACGAGGATGGCTATCTGGTGGGATCGCGAGGATCTGTAGGCAGTTCGTTTGTTGCCACGATGTCCGGTATTACTGAGGTAAACCCGCTGCATGCACATTATCTCTGCAAACATTGCCAGTACAGCGATTTTGATTCGGATCTGGTAAAGTCCTATTCGGGACGAGGCGGCTGTGATATGCCGGATAAGATCTGTCCGAGATGTGGACGCCCGCTTTCGAAGGAAGGGTTTGATATTCCGTTCGAGACCTTCCTTGGATTTAAGGGAAACAAGGAGCCGGATATCGACTTAAACTTCTCCGGAGAGTACCAGAGTAAGGCACATAAATATACGGAGGTTATCTTCGGCGAGGGACAGACCTTTAAAGCCGGAACAATCGGTACGCTTGCGGATAAGACCGCATTCGGTTATGTGAAGAATTATTATGAGGAGCGCGGAATCCATAAGCGCAACTGTGAGATTGACCGCATTGTCGGCGGTTGTGTCGGCGTGCGACGGACAACCGGACAGCATCCGGGCGGAATCGTTGTTCTTCCGATGGGAGAGCAGATCTACACCTTTACACCGATCCAGCATCCGGCGAATGATATGACGGTTGATATCACTACCACGCATTTTGATTATCATTCGATCGATCATAATCTGTTGAAGCTTGATATCCTCGGACACGATGATCCGACTATGATTCGTATGCTGCAGGATCTGACCGGTGTAGATCCGACCCAGATTCCGCTCGATGATCAGGCGGTTATGTCGCTTTTTCAGAATACATCGGCGCTTGGCATCTCGCCGGAAGACATTGACGGCTGTCAGCTTGGTGCACTCGGTATCCCGGAGTTCGGTACAGACTTTGCGATGGGCATGTTGATTGATACACAGCCGAAGGAATTTTCGGATCTGATCCGTATCGCCGGTCTGTCGCATGGTACGGATGTATGGCTGGGCAACGCGCAGACACTCATTCAGGAGAAAAAGGCGACCATTTCTACCGCTATCTGTACGCGAGATGATATTATGATCTATCTGATCAGTATGGGACTCGACTCGGAGGAGTCCTTCAAGATCATGGAGAATGTACGAAAAGGTATGGTTGCAAAAGGCAAATGTGATAAGTGGCCGGAATGGAAGCAGGATATGATCGACCACAATGTCCCGGACTGGTATATCTGGTCCTGTGAGAAAATCAAGTATATGTTCCCAAAGGCACACGCTGCGGCGTATGTTATGATGGCATGGCGTATCGCGTACTGCAAGGTATTTTATCCTCTTGCATACTATGCAGCATATTTTTCCATCCGTGCGACCGGATTCAGTTATGAGCTGATGTGTCAGGGAAAGGATACGCTTGAAGGATATATGCGCGATTACAAAAAGCGTAAAGATACGCTTTCCAAGAAGGAACAGGATACGTTTAAGGATATGCGAATCGTGCAGGAGATGTATGCGAGAGGTTTCGAATTCCTCCCGATTGATATCTATTCTTCCCAGCCGCACCGTTTCCAGATCGTGGATGGAAAGCTGCTTCCTGCACTCAATACGATCGATGGTCTCGGCGATAATGCGGCGGTTGCGATCGCAGAGGCTGCAAAAGATGGCGTGTTCCTGTCGAAGGATGATTTCAGAGAGCGCACGAAGGTGTCGAAGACAACCATAGATCTGATGAGTGACCTTGGACTGTTTGGAGATATTCCGGAGTCAAACCAGTTATCGCTTTTTGACTTTGGTGCGTAAAACATTTCGAAAAGATATTTTATATGGGATAATAAGAAATCCAGATTCGGTTATGTCCGGATCTGGATTTCTTTCACTTAATAGGTTTCTAATTGTTTATCACTCCTGGGTGGAACGGCTGGATATCACCAGGATTGGAGGTAGGGGTACGAAATACCTGCTGCGTCTGAAAATCGGTAAAGTAGATGTAGTAGGATGTCACATTAATGTTGGAGTAGGTTCCTTCTGCAAGTCTCGTGTAACCGCTCCCGTCATTTCGCATCATACATAAAGCCGGTGTGTCTTTTGAGTAGTTCTGGTAGAAGATGGTACTTCCGTAGATATTGTAGAGATCAATGCTGTCATTTGAAAGTGTGCGCGGATTGTCAAATTGTATGTTTGTGTGCACCAAAGCATTGTTCTGATTCACATCGAGATAATACACATCGCTGTCACCGGTCACAATCGGTTTATAGCTGTTGCAGTCATAGATCTGTTCAATCGAATCGGAAGCCGTATCGTAGCGGTACAGACATCCGTCCGTAGTTGTTCCGTTCGAGTAAAAATATTGTCCCAAAGCGCTGCAGGTAAAAAGAAACGAGTCATTTACCATCTGACGATCTTCACCGTCAATTCCGACTTTGTAGAGCGTTGTTGCATGATCCTTGTCGTAGTGGAGATAATAGATATAATTGCCAACAAGGGAAGCATATATGCATGGATCCGGATCGAGAACGACCAGCTGCTTACCGTCGCGCCGGATCCGGCACAGACTATTGTTGTTAAAGGAGAAAAAGTTAAAATGCGTGCTGTTGTGCTCATTATTGCGAACGTAATAAACATAATGGGAGTCTGCATTAATGTACATAACAGTATCCTCGCCCAGCTTCGCAAGGTTGCTGCCGTCTAAATCCATGGAATAGAGCCTGTATTTGTCATCTGGATTTGCGAAGAAAACCGTTCCGTTGCTTTCACAGAAAAGGCCTGCATTATAGAGATTGCCGGCAGTGTTTCCGTTCACATAGCTTTCATTATATTTTGTTTTGTTCTGATAATGGTAGACCACACCGAAAACAGAGGCTACGATCACAATCAGACCAATTGTAAGGATCACAGGTAACTTCTTCATAGGCATTCCTTTCGTTGAATATCTTATGTGAAAAGTATACATTTTGGAATATAAACTTGCAAGGTCTACTTGCCTTTTGATGGGATGTGAGATAAAATTTTTTTTAGTAACAAAAGGAGAAAATTTATGAGAGATTTATTGGAAATTCGCGATGAAATAGATGAACTGGACAGTCAGATCGTTGCGTTGTATGAGAAACGTATGCAGCTGACTTCGGATGTTGCAGAGTATAAGATCAATACAGGCAAACAGGTATTTGATAAGGCAAGGGAGGATTCCAAACTTGCCACATTAGAGGGAAAGGCGAGCTGTGCATTCACGAAGCACGGAATCCGTGAATTGTTCGAACAGATTATGGCGATGAGCCGAAAGAAGCAGTATCAGCTTCTGACGGAGCATGGAATCGTGTATTCACCAGAGTTTAAGAAAGTGGATGCACTGGATTATTCGAATGCAAGAATCGTATTCCAGGGACTGGAAGGTGCTTATTCCCAGGAAGCGATGGAGATGTTTTTTGGGGAAAACTGTGACAATTTTCATGTAGAGACCTGGAAGGATGCGATGGAAGCCATCCGGATGGGAAAGGCGGATTATGCGGTACTTCCGATTGAGAATTCATCGGCCGGTATTGTATCGGAAAACTATGATCTGCTTGTGGAATATGATAACTATATCGTGGGAGAACAGATTGTTAAGATCGATCATGCGCTTTTGGGATTAGAAGATGCGGACGAATCTGATATCACGAGTGTATTTTCCCATAAGCAGTCGCTGATGCAGTGCAGTGATTTCTTAGAGGAACACAAGCAGTGGGAGAAGTTTTCCGTCAGCAACAATGCGGTGGCTGCGCGCAAGGTCAAGGAGGACAATGATAAGCATCAGGCCGCGATCGCCAGTGCGAAGAATGCACAGATCTATGGACTTAAGGTGTTGCGCAATTCGATTCAGGACAATAAGAATAATTCGACACGGTTTATCGTGGTTACCGGAAAGAAAATCTATACGAAGGTGGCAAATCATATCAGCATCTGCTTTGAGGTAAATCATGAGAGTGGTGCACTCTATCATGCTTTGTCGCATTTTATTTATAATGGAATTAATATGACGAATATTCAGTCGCGTCCGCTTCAGAATAAGAACTGGGAGTACCGGTTCTTTGTGGATTTCGACGGAACGTTCGAGGATGATGCAGTGCAGAATGCACTCAGAGGACTTAAGGAAGAGACGATCTCCTTTAAGATTCTCGGTACATATTGAGACGTTTGTTTCAAAAAGGGGTGGGAATATGGCAATTCATACATTTGCAGCAATTTATATCGGTACTTACGATGTCAGCCTTAAGGTGTTTGAATTCTTAGACAAAAAGAAGGTACATCAGGTGGATCACATACGGTCACGCCTGGATCTGGGGCAGGATGCGTTTGGTGAGGGAAGCATCGGCTACGAGCATGTGGAAGAACTTTGTGATACGTTGGCGCAGTTTAAGGAAATCATGCAAAGCTACCGTGTGGACAGTTACGAGGTGTATGCATCGGCGGTGCTGCGTGATGCAGAAAATGAGCTTTTTGTGCTGGATCAGATCTATCTTCGCACAGGATTTAAGGTGAAAGTGGTAAGCAATTCGGAGCATCGGTTTATCAGTTATAAGTCGGTTGCCGGGAAAGCAACTTTCGAGAAAATGATACAGACTTCCGCTGCGGTCGTTGATGTTGGCGGCGCAAGTATCCAGATTACTATCTTCCGTGACGGAAAGCTGATTACGACGCAGCATATCGAGACCGGTATCATGCGCATTCATAATCTGCTTGGAGACAGAGGTTTGTCGCAGGCAAAATATGAGATGCAGATCGAAGAATATATGAATAAGAAGCTTGAGGCTTTCCGTGCAATGTATATGTCAGAGGACGTAGATTACGTGATCCTGATCAGTGACTACGCGATGGAACTGATGAAGCGGATGGATGAGACCGGAAATAAGGAGCGTCAGGTCAAAGGTGAGAAGTTTGTCAAATACATTGAGAAACTGCAGACGAAGACGTTAGAAGAAATTACGGCGGAGCTGAAGCTTTCCAATGACAGGGAGCCGCTTATCATTCCTTCCATGCTCTTGTTCAAGACACTTGTAGTAAGTGTCGAGCCTAAGACGGTCTGGGTGCCGGGAGCGAATATTCAGGATGGTATCGCATATGATTATGCGCAGCGGAATAAGTTATTATCGATTACGCATGATTTTGATGCGGATGTGATCTCTGCGGCACAGTATCTGTCGGAGCATTTCAACAGCTATACGCCGCACATTGAGGCTTTGTCGAAGCTTTCCACTAAGATTTTCGATGCGATGAAGAAGGTGCACGGACTCGGAAAACGCGAACGGCTTCTTCTTGAGGTTGCAACGATCCTGCATGATTGCGGTAAATATATCAGCCTTGCAGAATCTCCGGAGAGTGCATATCACATTATTATGTCTTCGGAAATCATTGGACTGACGCATCAGGAGCGGGAGCTGGTTGCATTTGTGGTTTTATACAATACATTGCCGCTGGATCCGTACGAGGAACTTTCGGATCATCTTACGAGGGAGGATTATCTGTGCGTAGCGAAGCTTTCCGCCATCCTTCGTGTTGCCAATGCGCTTGATCAGAGTCATAAGCAGAAGTTTAAGAATATTAAGATTGCCGTCAGAGAGAGAAAGCTTGTATTTACAGTAGAAGCATTTGAAGATATCTCGCTGGAGCAGGCTTTGTTCGAAGCAAAAACCGTTTACTTTGAAAATGTGTACAGTATGAAGCCGGTTCTGAAAGAGAAGCGCGTCTATCATAGTTAGGAGGAGACATGGATACAAAGATTGATTTTAAAAATCCTGAATTTTACGAGAACCGGGAATTGAGCTGGATCAAGTTTGACAACCGTGTCTTAAGTGAGGCGCGTGACAAGTCGATTCCGCTTCTGGAACGACTTAAATTTGTCAGCATCACTTCCTCGAATCTCGATGAATTTTTTATGGTAAGAGTGGCATCGCTGCAGGATATGGTGCATGCCAATTACAAGAAACGTGATATTGCCGGAATGACGGCAACGGAGCAGCTTGCCGCAATTAATAAGGCAACACGTGAGCTTGTAGATACGCAGTACAATACGTATACGCGTTCGCTTGTTCCGCTTTTGAATAAAGAGGGCATTTATCTTGTCGATGAACATGAGACATTGACAGACGAGCAGGCACAGTTCGTGGATCGCTACTTTATGGAGAGCGTTTATCCGGTGCTGACACCTATGGCGGTGGACGCATCAAGACCGTTCCCGCTGATCCGTAATAAGACGCTGAATATCGCAGCACTTCTTTCCGGAAAGCAAAACAGTAAAGAGACTGTATTTGCAACCGTACAGGTGCCAAGTGTACTGCCTCGTCTTGTCCCAATCCCTAGTGCAGAGGGAACATATACGTTTATTCTTCTGGAACAGATTATCGAGCGCAACATTGGATTGCTTTTTTCCAATTATAAAGTGCTCTGTGCGTATCCATACCGAATTATGCGGAATGCGGATCTGACGATTGATGAAGATGAGGCATCAGATCTTCTGAAGGAAATCCAGAATAAGTTAAAAATGCGACAGTGGGGTGAAGTAATCCGATTGGAGATTGAACAGAAAGCGGATAAGAAGCTCCTTAAATTTCTAAAGGCGGAACTTAAGGTTGCGGATGAAGACATCTTCCAGATTGCTGGACCAATCGATCTGACTTATCTGATGAAGCTTTACGGAATCGATGGATATGACCATCTGCGTTATGCACCGTACACGCCGCAACAGGTGCCGGAGATTGCACCGGGTGAGGATATTTTCGCAGCAATCAGGCAGGGGGATATCTTCTTACATCATCCGTATGAGACGTTTGACCCGGTTGTTGATTTTATCCGTCAGGCATCGAAGGATCCGGATGTGCTTGCGATCAAGCAGACACTCTACCGTGTCAGCGGCAATTCGCCGATTATCAGTTCCCTTGCACAGGCGGCGGAGAATGGAAAACAGGTTACGGTTCTTGTGGAGCTTAAGGCGCGTTTTGATGAGGAACACAATATTGTCTGGGCCAAGAAACTGGAGCAGGCAGGCTGTCATGTGATCTATGGTCTGGTCGGACTGAAGACACACAGTAAGATTGCTTTGGTCGTTCGCCGTGAGGAGGATGGTATCCGCAGATATGTGCACCTTGGAACCGGTAATTACAATGATTCTACGGCAAAACTGTACACAGACTGCGGTATCTTTACCTGCAAGGAGAGCATCGGAGAGGATGCGACTGCGGTATTTAATATGTTATCCGGTTATTCGGAGCCACTTTCCTGGAATGAACTGATTCTTGCACCGTACTGGTTGCGCGATAAATTTATTCATCTGATCGAGCGGGAAAAGAAGCATGCAATGCAGGGACGCCCGGCGCGCATTGTTGCCAAGATGAATTCTCTTTGTGATCCGGGAATCATTGAAGCGCTCTATGAAGCATCGGCAAGTGGAGTGAAGATCGATCTGATCGTCCGCGGAATCTGTTGTCTGCGTGTTGGAATTCCGGGGGTGAGTGAGAATATCACAGTGCGTTCCATCGTTGGTAACTTCCTCGAACACAGCCGTATTTTCTATTTCCTGAACGATGGAAACACGGAAGTGTATATGGGAAGCGCGGACTGGATGCCGCGTAACCTTGATCGCAGAGTGGAGATTATCTTCCCGGTACTTGAGGATGCACTGAAAGAAAAGGCACTTCATATTCTGGAAGTCGAACTGGCAGACAATGTGAAGGCGCGTGTCCTCTGCGAGAACGGGGAGTATGAGAGAGTTGACAAGCGTGGTAAAGTTCTGGTAAACTCACAGGAGCAGTTCTGTAAGGAAGCAAAGGAAGCTGTCCGGGAGGACGGACCGGTCGGAAATCAGAGAGTATTTATTCCGGCAGAACCGGTTGAATAGATTTTTGCATTTTCCTGTTGACAGACGATAGGAGATGTGGTAAATTTTAATAGTTGTTAGAAACAAGTAGAGTATCCACTCTCACCTAAGCGCAATCGGGCGACTTAGAGTTCATACTTTTAACATGCCTTTATGTTAGACGTAATAGTGGATAGTCTGCCTATCCACTATTTTTTATTGGAGGTACAGAACTATTAGCGAGTTAATGATTAATGAACAAATCAGAGACAGAGAAGTTCGCCTGATCGGGGCGGATGGTGAGCAGATCGGTGTTGTTTCATCCCGTGAAGCACAGAAGATCGCAGATGAAGCTGGACTTGATCTTGTTAAGATCGCTCCGAATGCGAAGCCGCCTGTCTGCAAGGTGATTGATTATGGTAAGTATCGTTACGAGATGGCTCGTAAGGATAAGGAAGCCAAGAAGAAACAGAAGACTGTTGAGCTTAAAGAGATTCGTCTTTCACCGAACATTGATACGAATGATCTGAATACCAAGATGAACGCTGCCAAGAAGTTCCTTGCAAAAGGAAACAAGGTGAAGATCACACTTCGCTTCCGCGGACGTGAGATGGCACATATGAGTAGCAGCAAACACATCCTGGATGATTTCGCTGAGAATCTCTCTGATATTGCAGTGGTGGAGAAAGCACCGAAGATTGAAGGCAGAAGCATCGGTATGGTGCTGGCAGAGAAAAGATAACATTTTAAGGAGGAATAAACAATGCCAAAAATGAAGACTAGCAGAGCAGCTGCAAAACGTTTCAAATTAACAGGAACCGGAAAGTTAAAGAGAAATAAAGCTTACAAGAGACATATCTTAACAAAGAAGACAACAAAGACTAAGAGAAATCTTAGAAAACCAGCTATGACAGATAAGACCAATGTTAAGAATATGAAGAAGATTTTACCATACATGTAAGATTTTGTTAAGGAGGATATTAAGATGGCAAGAGTTAAAGGCGGTTTAGGCGCTAAGAAGAGACATAATAGAACGTTAAAGTTAGCTAAGGGTTACAGAGGCGCTAGATCTAAGCAGTACAGAGTAGCTAAGCAGTCCGTAATGAGAGCCTTAACAAGTTCTTATGCTGGACGTAAAGAGAGAAAGAGACAGTTCCGTCAGTTGTGGATTGCCCGTATCAACGCAGCAGCTCGTTTAAACGGACTTTCATACAGCCAGTTCATGCATGGATTAAAGCTTGCAGGTGCTGACCTTAACCGTAAGGTATTAGCTGATATGGCTGTAACAGATGCAGAAGGATTTGCTAAGCTTGTTGAGCTTGCAAAGTCTAAGTTAGCATAGTTTTGTTTGAAATTTGGACAAGATATAAGACCTCGGAGATTACTCCGGGGTCTTTTTTATATTCTGTCGATATTCTTTTGGTGACATGTTTTTCTTCTTATGAAAGGAGCGTGAAAAATAAAATCCATTGTCAAAGCCGACGGAATTGGCGATCGCAGTAATGGAGAGCGAGGAATGCTGTAAAAGATAACACGCCTGCTTCATGCGAAAATCCGTCAGGTATTCCTTTGGAGACTGGTGCATGACCAGCTCGAAGGAACGGAATAAGTGGCTTCTGCTCAATCCGACATACGAGGCAATATCCTCGATCGTAATCGGATAGGAGTAGTTGGCGCTGATGTATTCGATGCTTTTCTGCACGTAGGTCTGTGCGGTGTTTGATGTCTCTTTTTTCTTTGCATCCCGAACGAGGAGGGAGAGAGTCAGATAGAGCTGACCGGACATCTCGACCAGATGCTCGAATTCATTGCCGCGGATCTCATAGATGCGGAGCAGATTCTTTAGGATCAGATCTTTGTGTGGCACATGGTGGATATAAGGATGCGTGGCAGAGAAATCCGTTGCGGTCAGGATTGTTGCAGCGTCGCTTCCGTTGAATCCGACCCAGGCATATTCCCATGGATCGCTTTCGTCTGCCTGATAGACGACCTCGGCGTTGGGATAGATCAAAAAGACATCACCGGCTTCCAGATGATGGGTGGAACCTTTGACACGGTAGGAACCTTTGCCGGAGATAATGTAGTGAATCAGATAATGATCACGGATTCCCGGACCCCACTGATATCCCGGATCGCAGCGCTGGCAGCCGACATTATAGACACTTAACGAGACAAGTTCTTTGTCCGTTGCCTTATAAGAATTCTTATAATTTTCACTCATAGCATACCTCCGCATTCCTTATACAACTAAATTCAGTATATCCGTATATGGAAATCATACTCGCAAAAAGCCAACCATGCAACAAAATTATATGTTTTTTGAACATTTGATTCTGTACAAGTGCACCTTGTTGGGCTACAATGTGTGTAACAAAGAGATATGAATCCAGTAGAGAAAAGGAGAGAGTGATTATGGCAATTTTAGTTACGGGTGGTGCCGGATATATTGGAAGTCATACCTGCGTAGAGTTACAGAATGCAGGATATGAGGTTGTTGTACTTGACAACTTATCAAATTCATCAGAGAAGTCTTTGGAGAGAGTGGAAGCTTTAACCGGAAAGAAAGCGAAATTCTACAAGGGAGACATTCTTGACCGTGATATTTTAAATAAGATTTTTGCAGAGAACAAGATTGAGTCCTGCATCCACTTCGCAGGTCTTAAGGCTGTCGGTGAGTCGGTTGCTAAGCCTTGGGAATACTATAACAACAATATCGCAGGTACATTGACACTGGTTGATGTGATGCGTCAGAACGGATGCAAGAATATTATCTTTTCTTCTTCTGCAACTGTATACGGTGATCCTGCTGAAATCCCGATTACAGAGAATTGCCCGAAGGGACAGTGTACCAATCCATACGGATGGACAAAGTCAATGCTTGAACAGATCCTTTCTGATCTGTACAAAGCAGATCATGAGTGGAATGTGATCCTTCTTCGTTACTTTAACCCGATCGGAGCTCATCCAAGCGGAACAATGGGAGAGAATCCGAATGGTATCCCGAACAATCTGATGCCTTACATCACACAGGTTGCTGTCGGTAAGTTAAAGGAGCTTGGTGTATTCGGAAACGATTATGATACTCCAGATGGAACCGGTGTGCGTGATTATATCCATGTAGTTGACCTTGCAGTCGGACATGTAAAGGCGCTCAAGAAGATTGAGGAGAAGGCTGGTCTGTGTATCTACAATCTCGGAACAGGTCACGGATACAGCGTTCTTGATATCGTAAAGAATTTTGAGGAAGCCAATGACATCAAGATTCCATATGTCATCAAGGATCGCCGCCCAGGTGACATCGCAACCTGTTATTGTGATCCGTCCAAGGCAGCTAAGGAACTTGGCTGGAAGGCACAGTATGGCATCAAGGAGATGTGTGCGGATTCATGGAGATGGCAGAAGAATAATCCAAACGGATATGAGGATTAAGAATAAGTTATAGAAGTTACTGATCGTTCAAAGTGGCTTGAGACATTGAATGGGTATCGATTCGTACCGGACAGTGTCTTAGGTCACTTTTGTTTTATGATATATGAATATGGAAACAAAAAAGACAGATGTAATTACACATCTGTCTTATAAAGCAGTCCGTACGGGAATCGAACCCGTGTTTCCGCCGTGAGAGGGCGGCGTCTTAACCGCTTGACCAACGAACCGTCTATTATACTATCATGGGCAAACTTGTTCGTCAAGCATTTTTTTGTTTTTATTCAAATTGCAAAATACAAATATAATTAATACTTTTTCCTGGTTACAAGTAAATAATAATTGGAATATAACATGGCTTGACCTTATGTGTAGGAAAAGATATAATCAAACTTAGGAAGAGTATAAATTTAATAAGGAGGAAGTATTATGACACAAATGTATGAATCACCACAGATGCTGTCGCTTTCAGATGCTTCAGAAGGAGTGTACCTTGCGAGCGGTTTGACTGGAAGGCCGGGAGCATCATGGAATATCAGTGTGAAGGATAGTCAGACATGGAATGGAACAGATCATGTATTTGAGGCAGAATGTACACTGAATTCGGGAGAGACCATCAATGTAGATGGAATGACCATTGTGATGGAGTTTAATTATCCTTTGACAAGCGTGAGAGTCGATCAAAGTAATTACGCATGTTCTTTCAGCGGAAATACAGTTACGCTTGTTATGAATGATTCATTTTCTGGGGGACCGGGATATAAAGCTTATGCACAGATTTATGCCAGCACTGGTGATGAAGCAACCACAAAAGGATTGCGTTGCACCGGAAGCAGTTGTGTATAGGATTTGAATTTTCGAATTTGTATAAAAAATTTAAAAAATATGCTTGACGAACCAGAACCTCTATGATAGTATAATAGACGGTTCGTTGGTCAAGCGGTTAAGACGCCGCCCTCTCACGGCGGAAACACGGGTTCGATTCCCGTACGGACTGCTCACTATTATTTATAATAGCCCAACCCGAGAACAGATGTCACGTTGTGACATCTGTTTTTTTTGTCTGTTGGATACTTTTTTATATAACAATAAAACGGAGGCCGGTTCTGTATTGGGTTTGGAATTATCCTGATGAGTGGACTGTATCCGGTATTTGTAAATATTTTCGCGTAAAGTGAAAAAAGTGCTTGACGAATGGACTTGCCCATGATAGTATAATAAACGGTTCGTTGGTCAAGCGGTTAAGACGCCGCCCTCTCACGGCGGAAACACGGGTTCGATTCCCGTACGGACTGCTTAAGACAGATGTGAAATTCACATCTGTTTTTTTTGAATCATAGGAAGAAAATGCGAGAAATTACGCTTTTTCCCTTGAAATAAGAAGAAAAGAGTGTTATTATCTTTTTAGTAACATAGTCAACTAGGTTGAGAGAGGGCATTGGTCCTCTCTCAATTCACGTTTTAGACCTGATAGAAAAGAGGTGGAAGCATATGTCTAAGGCGGATATTTACGAAGCAAAGACAGAAAGCCTCATTCTGCCAATCCTGGAAAGAATGAACTTTGAACTGGTGGATGTAGAATATGTGAAGGAAGGTAGTGTCTGGTATCTTCGCGCGTACATTGACAAGGAAGGTGGTATCACAGTGAATGACTGTGAGGCTGTTGCAAGAGAGATGAACGAGATACTTGACAGGGAAGACTTTATTCCTGATTCGTACACCTTTGAGGTAAGTTCTCCGGGACTTGGAAGACCTCTTAAGAAGGAAAAGGATTTCGTTCGCAATATGGGCAAGGATGTTGAAATCCGCACCTATCGTTCGATTGACCGTTCCAAAGAATTTGTCGGTACGCTTAAGGCTTACGACAAGGACAGCGTGACGATCACGGATGAGAACGGAAGCGACCGTACATTCCTAAGAACCGATATCGCACTGATTCGTCAGGCGGTCATCTGGTAGACGGATGGATTGTATTATTTTTCGAGAATTTAGCGTAAGATAACACAACAAATAGGAGGAAAGAATCATGAATAATGAGTTATTAGAAGCGTTAAACATATTAGAGCAGGAGAAGAATATCAGTAAGGAAACCTTGCTTGAGGCGATTGAGAACTCTCTGCTTACCGCCTGCAAGAATCATTTTGGCAAGGCAGACAATGTAAAAGTTGTCATTGATCCGGATACATGTGAATATCATTGTTTTCAGGAAAAGACTGTTGTTGAGGAAGTGGAAGATCCAATCGAGCAGATCTCGCTTGTTAACGCACAGATGATCAACCGCAAGTATGAGCTTGGTGATGTGGTACAGGTTGAGGTAAAGTCCAAGGAGTTTGGCCGTATCGCAACACAGAATGCGAAGAACGTCATCTTACAGAAGATCCGCGAGGAAGAGCGCAAGGTAATCTATGATGAGTACAACGGACTTGAGAAGGAAGTTGTAACTGGTATCGTTCAGCGTTATGTCGGACGCAATGTCAGTATCAATCTTGGAAAAGCGGATGCACTTCTGACGGAGAGCGAGCAGATCAAAGGCGAGGTATTCCAGCCGACCGAGCGTATTAAGGTATACATTCTTGAGGTTAAGGCAACTCCGAAGGGACCAAAGATTCTTGTTTCAAGAACGCATCCGGAACTGGTTAAGCGATTATTTGAGTCTGAGGTTGCTGAGGTTCGTGAAGGAATCGTTGAGATTAAAGCAATTTCCCGTGAGGCAGGAAGCAGAACCAAGATCGCAGTATGGTCCAATGATCCGGATGTCGATCCGGTAGGTGCATGTGTCGGAATGAATGGTGCGCGTGTCAATGCAATTGTCAATGAGCTACGTGGAGAGAAGATTGATATCATCACATGGGATGAGAACCCTGCAATCTTAATCCAGAACGCATTAAGCCCTGCAAAGGTTATCTCCGTTATCGCAGATGCGGATGAGAAGGCTGCCAAAGTCGTTGTTCCGGATTACCAGTTGTCACTTGCAATCGGTAAGGAAGGTCAGAATGCCAGACTTGCAGCAAGACTTACCGGATTCAAGATTGATATCAAGAGTGAGACACAGGCACGTGAGTCTGGTGACTTCATTGATTACGAGAATGATTATGAAGACGATTATGAGGATGAGGACGGATACTATGACGATTATGAGTCTGAGGAGAATGTATCCGATGAGTCCGGCTTAGAGGAATAATTATGGTAAATAAGAAGATTCCGATGCGACAGTGTGTGGGCTGCGGCGAGATGAAGGCAAAGAAAGAACTGATCCGTGTCATTAAGACGGAGGAGGAAGTTCTCCTTGACACGACAGGACGTAAGAATGGAAGAGGCGCGTATATCTGTGCCAATCCGGAGTGCCTGAAGAAAGCCAGAAAGTCCAAAGGACTGGAGCGTTCCCTGAAAGCCTCGATTCCGGATGAGGTGTACGAGAATCTGGAAAAGGAGATGAGTACACTTGCAGAACGATAAGGTATTATCTATGCTGGGAATTGCAGCGAAGTCAGGTAATGTAGTGAGCGGCGAATTTTCTACCGAGAAAGCGGTAAAATCCGGTCAGGCCTATCTGGTCATTGTCTCTAGTGAGGCATCCGAGAATACGAAGAAGAGTTTCTTCAATATGACGGATTTTTATCATGTGCCATGTTACGTCTATGGAGGCAAGGAAGAACTCGGAAGATGTATCGGAAAAGAATTCCGTGCATCCCTTGCAGTCATCGATGAGAATCTGGCCAAAGCGGTAGAGGGTAAGCTTGAGATGATAAAAACTGAATAACGGAGGTAATTCATTTATGGCAAAAATGAGAGTTCATGAACTCGCAAAAGAGTTGAATATAAAATCACAGGAAATTATTGATGCTTTAAGCACAACCGAATATGCAGTCAAGAGTGCGTCAAGCGGTCTTGAGGACGATGCACAGAAGGTTGTACGAAGTAAATTTATAAAGAAGGACGATGCACCAAAGGCAGCACAGAAGGCAGAAGAAAAGGCTGCTTCTGCACCGAAGGCGGAGGAGAAGAAGTCAACTCCTAAGACGGAGGAGAAGAAGGCGGAAGATGGTAAGGAACGTCCGAAGAAGAAGTCAAGCATCTCTGCTGTCTTTAATGCGCAGTATAGCAAGCAGTCCAGAAGACCGGGACAGGGTGGCAACGGAAATAACCGTGGCAACAACCGTGGACCGAGAAGAGACAGAGATAATAACGGATCCAGACCGGAGCAGCACAGTATCATCCGTCCGCGTCCTGTAGGAGAGCGTGCGATGCGTCCAATCAGCGAGCGTACAGCAAATAATGCGGATGAGTTTGAGCAGACACGTCCGGCAAAGGCACAGGGATCCGATAAACCACGTCAGCAGAACAACAACCGTCCAAACGACAGAAACGACCGTAATAACCGTCCAAACGGAGAACGTAACGATCGTGGCAATCGTCCAAGCGGGGATAGAAATGACCGTGGCAACCGTCCAAGCGGAGATCGAAATGATCGCGGTAATCGTAATGGATTTGGTGGCAACCGTCCAAGCGGAGACATAAATGACCGTAATAACCGCGGAGGAGAAAGAAACGATCGCAACAACAGAGGTCGTCTGGATAAAGAAATCAACCGCTTTAATAAGGAGAGTGCAGCTGCCGCTCCGGATGACGTAAGAGGTAAGGAGAGCCGCTCCAACGATCGTAGAAATAACAATAACAACAGAAGACAGGAGCATGATAAGCTAGGCGGAAAGCGTCAGGAGAATTATGTAAACTTAGAGAAGCACGGTGGCAAGAAGAAGCCTCAGCAGCAGCCACAGAAGCCGAAGGAAGATGAAGATGTAATCAAGACCATCACACTTCCGGAGAAGATGACCATCCGTGAACTTGCTGACTGCATGAAGGTGCAGCCGTCCGTGATCGTTAAGAAGCTGTTCATGAAGGGACAGATGGTGACCGTGAACCAGGAAGTGGATTTCGATGCGGCAGAAGAGATCGCTTTGGAATTCAATTACATTTGTGAGCCGGAGGAGAAGGTTGATGTAATCGCCGAACTTCTCAAGGAAGATGAGGAAAATCCGGAAGATATGGTTGCACGTCCACCTGTTGTCTGCGTTATGGGACACGTTGATCATGGTAAGACATCCTTACTTGATGCGATCCGTTCTACACGTGTGACGGACCGTGAGGCCGGTGGTATTACGCAGCATATCGGTGCATCTGTAGTATCAATTAACGGACAGAATATCACATTTTTGGATACTCCGGGACATGAGGCATTCACCGCAATGCGTATGCGTGGTGCTAATTCTACCGATATTGCAATCCTTGTTGTTGCTGCTGATGATGGTGTTATGCCACAGACTGTTGAGGCAATCAACCATGCCAAAGCAGCCGGTGTAGAGATCATTGTTGCAGTCAACAAGATTGATAAACCAAGTGCCAATATTGAGAAAGTTAAGCAGGAGCTGTCTGAGTACGAGCTGATTCCGGAAGACTGGGGCGGAAGCACGATTTTCTGTCCGGTTTCTGCACATACGAAGGAAGGTATCGATAACCTTCTTGAGATGATCCTTCTGACCGCCGAAGTATTAGAGCTTAAGGCAAACCCGAACCGTAATGCACGAGGTCTTGTCATTGAAGCACAGCTGGATAAGGGACGTGGTGCGGTTGCAACGGTTCTTGTACAGAAAGGTACGCTCCATGTTGGTGATTCCATCGCCTGCGGAAGCAGCTACGGTAAAGTCCGTGCGATGATCGATGATAAGGGCGCACGTGTAAAGAAGGCAATCCCTTCCACACCTGTCGAGATCCTTGGTCTTAACAGTGTTCCGGCAGCCGGTGAGACATTCGTTGTCTGCGATTCCGATAAGGAAGCAAAGGCGTTTGCTGACACTTATATTTCTGAGGAGAAGAACCGTCTGATCGAGGATACAAAGGCGAAGATGTCACTTGACGATCTGTTCTCACAGATCCAGTCTGGTAATATGAAGGAACTTGACCTCATCGTTAAGGCTGACGTTCAGGGCTCTGTTGAGGCAGTCAAGCAGTCGCTTGTAAAACTGTCCAACGAAGAAGTTGTTGTTAAGGTAATCCACGGTGGTGTTGGTGCAATCAACGAGTCCGATGTTATCCTTGCATCCGCTTCCAATGCGATCATCATTGGATTTAACGTTCGTCCGGATCCTGTTGCCAAGGTTACTGCAGATAATGAGGGTGTAGATATCCGTCTCTACAAGGTTATCTACAATGCAATCGAGGATGTGGAAGCTGCTATGAAGGGTATGCTGGATCCTGTATTCGAGGAGAAGGTAATCGGTCATGCAGAGATCCGTCAGATCTTCAAGGCATCCGGAGTCGGCAATATCGCAGGTTCTTATGTGCTTGACGGTGTCATGGAACGTGGTTGTAAGGTTCGTATTTCCCGTGAGGGCGAGCAGATCTTCGAGGGAGATCTTGCATCTCTGAAGCGTTTCAAGGATGATGTCAAGGAAGTCAAGACCGGATACGAGTGTGGTCTTGTATTTGAAGGCTTTAACGACATTCAGGAATTTGATCAGGTAGAAGCTTATAAGATGGTAGAAGTACCGAGATAGATATAAGCAGATAGGAATTAGAATGAGAAAAAACAGTATTAAAAATATTCGTATTAACGAAGAAGTCATGCGTGAACTGTCCAACATTATCCGCGGGGAGATCAAAGACCCGCGGATCAACCCGATGACCAGTGTCGTAGCAGTAGAGGTTGCACCGGACTTAAAGACTGCCAAAGCATACATCAGTGTGCTCGGCGATGAACAGTCCCAAAAGGATACGCTTGCCGGACTTAAGAGTGCGGAAGGATTCATCCGTGTGAAGCTTGCAAAGTCGATCAATCTGCGCAACACACCGGAGATCAGGTTCGTGCTGGATCAGTCCATTGAGTATGGAATCCGCATGTCGAAGATGATTGATGACGTGACCAAAGATCAAAAGGAGTCTATGGATGAGTAAACTGGATGCTGTTCTTACAGGAAAGACATCGGTAGGTATTGCAGGACATGTGCGCCCGGACGGAGACTGTGTGGGATCGACACTTGCGGTCTACAATTACATTCGTCTGTATTATCCGGAAGTTGATGTACGCCTTTATCTGGAACCGATTCCAAACATTTTTAAATTTATGGCAAATGCTGATGCGATTCGAAACGAATATACCGATGATATGGTGTTTGATCTGTTTATCGCAGAGGACTGCGGCGATACCGGAAGACTTGGCGGTGCTGCAAAGTATTTCAAGAATGCAAAGCATACGTTCTGTATTGATCACCATGTGAGCAATCAGGCGTTTGCGGATGATAATTATATTTTCCCGGACGCAAGTTCCACCTGCGAACTTGTTTTTGAACTGATGGATGAGCAGAAGATCACTAAGGAGATTGCGGAGTGTCTGTATACCGGCATGGTGCATGACACAGGCGTTTTTCAGTATTCCTGCACATCCGCAAAGACAATGGATATCGCGGGGCGTCTGATGGATAAAGGCATTGACTATTCCAGGATCATTGATGATACCTTCTATACGAAGACTTTCAATCAGAATCGTATCATGGGTCTTGCACTGATCAAAAGCAGGCTTTATCTTGACGGTCAGTGCATTGTCAGTGCAATCACCCAGGATGAGATGCGTGAGTATGATGTGCTTCCAAAGCATCTTGACGGAATTGTCAGCCAGCTTCGTGTGACGAAAGATGTCAAGGTTGCAGTGTTTCTCTATGAGAATGAGGATGGCACGTACAAGGCAAGTTTTCGTGTGAACGGTGATTTCGATGCCGCTTCCCTTGCCATGAAGTTCGGGGGCGGCGGTCATGTGAAGGCTGCTGGTTGTACGATGCAGGGAGCACTTGATGAAATTGAGGCAACACTTGTCGATGAGATTGCGGCAAGATTATAGATTTGACAGGTTTGAACATGATAAACGGAATCGTAAACGTATATAAAGAAAAAGGATTTACAAGCTTTGACGTTGTGGCGAAGATGCGTGGCATTTTCAAACAGAAAAAAATAGGACATACCGGAACGCTTGATCCGGATGCGGAAGGCGTTCTTCCGGTATGCCTTGGCCGGGCAACGAAGGTCTGTGATCTGCTGACCGACAAAGACAAGGAGTACGAGACCGTGCTCCTTCTTGGCGTTGTGACAGATACACAGGATCTTACGGGAGAGGTTCTTGCGAGAAAAGAAGTGAATGCGTCGGAGAATGAGGTGAAATCTGCAATCCTTTCTTTTGTTGGGGAGTATATGCAGGTTCCACCGATGTATTCCGCGCTCAAGGTGAACGGACAGAAGCTTTGTGATCTTGCAAGAAAAGGCGTTACTGTTGAGCGGAAGGCACGTCCGGTAACCATTCATGGGATAGAGATTCTTTCGGTTGATCTGCCGGAAGTTCGTATGCGCGTGCATTGTTCCAAAGGAACCTATATCCGGACGCTTTGCCAGGATATAGGGGAAAAACTGGGATGCGGCGGCTGCATGAAGCTGCTTCTGCGTACGAGGGTGGCGGCTTTTGCGCTAAAGGATGCTTTGAAGCTGGATGAACTGGAAAGTAAATTAAAGTCCGGGGATGAGAGTTTTATTCATTCTGTAGACTCTGTTTTTGGACAGTATGAGAAGGCTTCTGTTCTGGAGAAGGCGGACAAGCTTGTGAGGAACGGTAACCGGATTCCGGAGGAATTCATAGATCATATGCAGGATGCGTATAAGCAGGAATGCATCCGTCTGTACGGCTGGGAGCAAACCTTTATCGGACTGTATGCCTACATGCCAGAGACAAAAGATTTTAAACCGATTAAATTATTTCAGACAGAATTATGATGCAATATATTCACAATACATTTGATTTTAAAATAGAAGAAGATACCGTTATTACGCTTGGAAAATTCGATGGACTGCACCGTGGACATGAACTGCTAATGGAAAATCTGCTGAATTGGAGAGAAAAGTACCATTATAAAGCGGTTGTTTTTACATTTGACATTCCTCCGAGACAGCAGGTAAACGGTGTGGACACCAGGGTACTGACGACGAATGAAGAAAAGCGGGCAATCTTCGAGCGTAGCGGAGTGGATTATCTGATTGAATGCCCGTTTACACCGGAAGTGATGTGCATGGAACCGAAAGCGTTCATCGAATGGATGGTCACTGCACTGCATGCCAGATGCTTCGTGATCGGCAACGATTTTCGCTTTGGACATAACAGAACCGGAGATTACAAAGTACTACGGCAGTATGCAGCTGAATTCGGGTATGAAGTCGTTGTGCTTGATAAGATCCAGGAGGATGGAAGAGATATCAGCAGTACCTATATCCGTGAGGAGATTGGGCAGGGACATATCGAGAAAGCAAACCATCTGCTGGGATATGAGTTCTTTGCAAAAAGCAGGATCATTCATGGAAAGCAGCTTGGACGTAAAATCGGGATTCCGACGATCAACATGGAGTTCCCACCGGAAAAATTATTGCCACCGAATGGAGTGTATGTGACACGTGTTCTCATGGACGGCGTGTGGCACAAGGGAGTTACCAATGTCGGATGTAAACCGACAGTCAGTGATAGTCACCTGATCGGTGTGGAGACACATATTCTGGATTTTTCAGGAAACGTGTATGGAAAAGAAGCGGAAGTCTGCTTTCTTCATTATATCCGTCCGGAACAGAAATTTGCTTCCATAGAAGAGTTACAGGCGCAGATGGAGCGTGACGTGATGACGAGTCGTCAATTTGATGAGTAAATATTACAGAAATATTACACATATATTGACAAACTGAAATATTCTTGCTATACTCGTTACTGTTGTAGTGAGAATTTTTCGTTTGGAGGAACTTATGAAATTCAATCAGCTTAACAAAAAAAGAATTTGTATGGCAGTTGCCTGTGCTTTGGTTGTCGGCGGAGTTGCCGTATATGCCGGAGTGGATGGCAGTTCCGATAAAGACAATAGTACCGCTAGTTTAAATGCTGGTGTTTCACTTGCCCTGAATGCAAATGAGATCGATTCGATCGATGTGACCGCCGGTGTGACGGACGCTTTACTTGATACATCAAATGTCGGTGTTACCGATACGAATGTCGGCAGAGTTGCGCAGGCACTTGCAGAGGATGGGACAGAAGCTGCAGTAGCAGATGAAGAGGTTCTGACCGATGAGAATGTATCTGCTGATACAGAGAAAACCGTTGCTGAAGAATGTGGGTACAAGACTCTCGGAATGTCGAATATTAAAGAGGGCAACTTAAATATTCGTAAGAAAGCCACAACAGAAAGTAAGATTGTCGGTAAAATGACGAAGAACAATGCCTGTGAGATTCTTGGAACCAAGGATGACTGGACGAAGATCAAGTCCGGAAGTGTAACCGGCTATGTTAAAAGCGAGTATCTCTATACAGGAGATGATGCAATCGCTGCGGCTGAGAAAGCGGTTATTACGGTTGCAACTGTTAATACAACAACCCTTCGTGTAAGAAAGAAAGCATCGGTAGATTCATCCGTTGTCTCTCTTGTGGGAGAGGGCGAGGATCTGACCGTTGAGAAGATTGTTGACGGATGGTACAAGGTTGAGGTGGATGACGAGAAGGGATATATTTCCGGTGATTTTGTTGATATCTCACAGAAACTTCCGACTGCTTCAAGCATTAAGGAACTGAATGAATCGTCATCAGAAGGAGCTTCGAGTACTGGTTCGTCACTTGTACAGTATGCATTGCAGTTTGTTGGAAACCGTTATGTGTGGGGTGGCACAAGCCTGACAAATGGTGTAGACTGTTCCGGATTTACGATGCAGGTATATGCACATTACGGAATTTCACTTCCGCATCATGCGGCTTCGCAGCCTGGTTATGGAACAAGAGTCAGCTCATCGGAAGCAAAACCTGGTGATCTGTTCTTCTATAGTAATGGTGGTGGAATTAACCACGTCGCAATCTATATTGGTAACGGACAGGTGGTACATGCCAGCAATCCTAGAACCGGAATTAAGATTTCAAACGCCTTTTACCGTACACCGGTATGCGTAGTGAGATATTTAAATTAAAAAGATGTTTACAAACCACTAGGACATATGTTATATTGTCTTAGTATGGTTTAGCCCATATTCGGTAGATGGACACTCCGGCCTTCCGCTGATTATCGGGTATAAAAATAATTTAAGGAGGATCAAGAAATGATCGCAAAAGACAAGAAACAGGCAATTATCGCTGAGTACGGAAGAACACCTAATGATACTGGTTCACCAGAGGTTCAGGTTGCTATCTTAACAGCAAGAATCCAGGAGCTCACTGAGCATCTGAAAGAGAATCCTAAGGATCACCACTCAAGAAGAGGTATGCTTAAGATGATCGGTCAGAGACGTGGATTATTATCTTACTTAAAGGAAATCGATATTGAGAGATATCGTTCTTTAATCGAGCGTTTAGGTCTCAGAAAATAATTGTAACCGAAGAGCGGAGTATTATATTCCGCTCTTTTTTAAATGTGTTAACTTTTGCATTGCAGGACTTTTTACCGGGACCACTGAAGAGTGCATAGGTATTATGTATTGTTCAGTAGTTTCGGGGTTCTGCGAGGAAATATTTATTTAAGGAGAGAGAACATGTACAAAAGTTATTCAATGGAACTTGCCGGAAGAACTCTTACCGTAGACATCGGAAGAGTGTGCGCACAGGCAAACGGTGCAGCACTGTTAAAGTATGGCGAGACAACAGTTTTATCGACAGCTACCGCTTCGGACAAGCCAAGAGACGGTATCGATTTCTTCCCACTCAGTGTGGAGTTCGAAGAGAAGATGTATTCTGTTGGTAAGATTCCGGGTGGATTCAATAAGCGTGAGGGTAAGGCATCTGAGAATTCAATCCTTACTGCCCGCGTAATCGATCGTCCGATGAGACCATTATTCCCGAAGGATTACCGTAATGATGTAACACTGAACAATATGGTTATGTCGGTAGATCCTGAGTGTCGTCCTGAGCTTGTTGCTATGATCGGTGCAGCGTTATCTACTACAATTTCGGATATTCCATTTGACGGTCCGTGTGCGATGACACAGATGGGTATGAAGAATGGTGAGTTTATCGTAAACCCTTCCCAGAAGGATTGGGACGAGGGAGATCTGAAACTGACAGTAGCTTCTACCGCTGCAAAAGTTATCATGATCGAGGCCGGAGCAAATGAGATCCCGGAAGCAAAGATGATCGAGGCAATTTATAAGTGCCACGAAGTAAACCAGACAATTATCGCTTTTATCAATAAGATCCGTGAAGAGGTTGGTAAGCCGAAGCATGAGTACACAAGCTGTGCAATTCCTGAGGAGATGTTTGCAGCTATGCGTGAGATCGTTACTCCGGAGCAGATGGAAGAAGCTGTATTTACCGATGAAAAGCAGGTAAGAGAGGAGAACATCCGTCAGATCACAGAGAAGTTCGAGGAAGCGTTTGCTGAGAACGAAGAGTGGCTGGCAGTACTTGGTGAGGCTGTATATCAGTATCAGAAGAAGACGGTCCGCAAGATGATCTTAAAGGATCACAAGCGTCCGGACGGACGTGCAATCGATCAGATCCGTCCTCTTGCTGCAGAAGTTGATCTGATTCCTAGAGTGCATGGTTCTGCAATGTTCACCCGTGGACAGACACAGATCTGTGATGTGGTTACTCTTGCACCATTATCGGAAGTTCAGAAGATTGATGGATTAGATGAGAATATTACAACGAAGAGATATATGCATCATTACAACTTCCCGTCATACTCTGTCGGAGAGACAAAGCCTAGCCGTGGACCGGGACGTCGTGAGATCGGACATGGAGCTTTGGCAGAGAGAGCATTGATTCCGGTACTTCCTTCTGTAGAGGAGTTCCCATACGCAATCCGTGCCGTATCCGAGACATTTGAGTCTAACGGATCGACTTCTATGGCATCTACGTGTGCATCCTGCATGTCACTGATGGCTGCTGGTGTACCGATCAAGAAGATGGTTGCCGGTATCTCATGTGGTCTTGTTACTGGAGATACTGATGATGATTACCTTGTACTTACCGATATCCAGGGGCTTGAGGACTTCTTCGGAGACATGGATTTTAAGGTAACCGGAACTCATGACGGAATTACCGCAATCCAGATGGATATCAAGATCCACGGATTGACCCGTCCAATCGTTGAGGAAGCTATCGCTCGTACAAGAGAGGCAAGACTCTACATTATGGATGAAGTTATGAGCAAGGCAATTGCTGAGCCTCGTAAGGAAGTCAATGAGTGGGCTCCGAAGATTGAGCAGATCACAATCGATCCGAACAAGATCGGTGATGTGGTAGGTCAGAAGGGTAAGACAATCAATGAGATTATTGCCCGTACAGGCGTTAAGATCGATATTACCGATGATGGTGCAGTATCTGTATGTGGTACAGATAAAGCTGCTATCGCAAAGGCAATCGATATGATCAAGATCATTACAACCGATTTCCAGGAAGGACAGATCTTCACAGGAACGGTTGTAAGCATTAAGGAATTCGGTGCATTTATTGAGTTCGCTCCTGGTAAGGAAGGTATGGTTCATATCTCCAAGATTGCGAAGGAGAGAATCAACCATGTTGAGGACGTACTTACACTTGGCGACAAGGTTAAGGTTGTATGCCTTGGTAAGGACAAGATGGGAAGAATCAGCTTCTCCATCAAGGATGTGCCAGCAAATTAAGATGTGCTGAATTCGGGTTTGTTGATTTGAATTTATGATAAAGTGACGCTCCCCAAACCATTATTTATTGGAAGTATGACGGATTCGGAATGATACCGACTTTTTCTCAATTTTTTATGCGAGTTAACTCCTGCAACGATTTTGGATAGGTTTTCATCATATTAGGATGAACGCTATTATCCAAGACAATGGAACGCAGGAGCAGTCGCATAAAAGAATTTCAAAAAAGTGTATCATCCCAAATCCTGTTGCTTGAGATATATTTATGGTTTGGGGAGCTGTTTTTATAAAAATTCAAATCTCCAAAAATTTGCGTAGTAGTAGAGGTGGAAGCCGAAAGTATATTGGCACCTACTTTTTTATGCTGGTAAATTCGCTTGATAAGAGATAAATATGACGCGCAACGTTATTCTACAATATTTCGTAGGATTTCGCTGCGCGTGATTTGTTTTATGTGTATTAGAATATGTCTATCAGTGAATGTATTGAGTCCACTTCTAGATCGTACCGGGACAAGAAAGCAAATATTTTAAGCGGAATAAGGATTAAGAGTTTAACTCTATAAAACTATGGACTTCCCCCTACTACTGCGCAAATTTTTGACACGTATCAGATGCGGATTTATCCAATACACAGATACCGAATAGTAAGTAAAAAAGAAAATTAGCAGTAGTTTTATCCAACCAACAGGACTTGGATGATTTCAATGACGAACACTTTCATGCTACAGGTATCGGAGCCATACTTATTTTTGAAGGACAAATTTGCAACTGCTTCACCGTTCCATTGTCTGTCGATAATAGCGCATATCTCAGCCAACTATTCAAAATCGTTGGTGAAGTTAACTTGCAAATTTTCCTGAACAAAATAAACGTATGGTTTGATACCGTAACTCCTGAAAAATCTTGTCATTGAAATCGTTCAAAGTCCGTTGTTTATAGACAAACTTACTGCTGATTTTCGTAGATTATATATAATCCGGTATCGTCCGCTTGAAATTAAATCTGAGCGAGGCAACCCCGAATTTGCCCGACTTTTAGCGGATGTGTGTTGTGTATCCATGCTTGACGAGAAGTTCCTTCGCTGTGGAGAGTGATCGTTCATCGGCAAAGGAGATGTGAAGAATACCTTCTTCGAATTCACGGTTATTTACGATGCCGATATTCTTGATACTGATTCCGGCATCGGCAAGGATACGGCTGACTTTGGCGATACCACCGGTTTCGTCCGGAAGATCAACAAAGAGCTCGTAATAGGTGGACTCTGTCTTGATACTTGGCAAGGACAGGGAGTCACGATAATCCTTGGCGGATTGGAAGAAGTCAAGGAGTGCCTGTTCGTCCGATGCTTCGATATAACTGCGAAGCCTGGAGAGTAGTGCGGTATATTTATCCATAAGAACAAGAATCTGCTCCCGGTTGGAGGCGCAGATATTCTGCCACATGACAGGGGATGAGGATGCGATTCTGGTGATATCCTTAAAACCTCCGGCTGCGATGGATTTCATGGTTTCGTTGTCGTCATCGATCTGCTGCACGAGATTGACAAGTGAGTAGGCAATCATATGTGGAAGATGACTGATCGCAGCGGTAGAATAATCGTGTGTCTTGTAATCGAGGATGAGTGGAATGGAACCGAGTGAACGGACAAATTCACGGAAATCCTCGATATCCGACTGCGGAGTTATTGCAGTTGGTGTGATGATATAGTATGCACTTTCCAGTAAAGTTTTATCGGCGGCAAGTATGCCGGTCTTTTCAGAACCGGTCATCGGATGTCCGCCGATAAAGTTGGCTTCCAAACCGAGGCGGATAACTTCCTCGTGAATTTCGGTCTTGGTGCTTCCGACATCTGTGATATAGCAGTCCTTTTGAATGATATCTTTTAATTCCGATAAATAATCAAGGTTGCGCTGTACCGGAGCACACAGGAAGATGATATCACAATCATGGAAGGCAGTAAGCGGAAGGAGCGTATCATTGTCAATCAGTCCCTCACGATATGCTTCTTTGACGGTTTCTTCGTGGTGTGCGGTCGCATATATATGAATATCCGGATGATCTGCTTTCATTTTCTTGGCAATCGAACCGCCGATCAGACCGAGTCCGATAAAACCGACTTTGTTAAATTTCATGTTTAAAAATCCCTTCTGAAATAAATCTAATCTTATTTTACTATATTCTCGCGCTTCGTCAATGTAAATCTTTAAAGAAATGACGTGCATGAAAATCCTCGAACGTTTATTTCAATCAATGGCTGTTTCGTAATTAAATTTTTCGTTTTTCAAATTGAAAGATTTGTGTGGTATAATGAAGCCAGCTGATGGTGGCGTAGGTCATCATGCTAACGCATGGTGACATGGTATAATGTACGCGCAGGCAAAAGTGAGCATAAAATAAATCAGGACATACATGCTGGTATGTGATGGAATGATTTGTTTAAAGTCAGCATACAATATTAGATTGGGAGATTACGATATATGAATTTACTTACCGTGGATCATGTTACCAAGGTGTTTACACAGAGAAAAATATTTGAGGATGCTTCGTTTTATCTGCAGGAGCAGGAAAAGGTTGGGGTTATCGGAATTAACGGAACCGGTAAGTCGACGCTTCTTAAAATGATTGCAGGAATGGAGGAACCGGATAATGGCGAGGTCATTTATGCAAACCAGATTGTTGTACACTATCTGCCGCAGATGCCGGAATTTGATCCGGATGCGACAGTGTTAGAGAGCGTGTTGTCCTATGCAAGTGTTGGAAGTGTGCATAAAGAGTCCAATAAGGATGAGCATGAAATGTGGAATCTGGAGAGCTCGGCAAAGTCGATGATGACGAAGCTTGGCATCTATGATTTTGATGAGAAAACGGGGCATTTATCCGGAGGACAGAAGAAGAGACTTGCTTTGGTTGCGGTTCTTCTGACGCCATGCGATGTGCTGCTTCTCGATGAGCCGACCAACCATCTGGACGCTGAGATGGCGGAGTGGCTTGAAAATTATTTGAAGAATTATCGTGGAGCGATGATCATGGTGACACATGACCGGTATTTCCTTGACAGCGTGTGCAACCGCATTGTGGAGGTAGATCATGGGAAAATCTACAGTTATGAGACAAACTATTCCGGATATCTTGAGGCACGTGCGCAAAGAATCGAGTCCATGGAAGTCTCGGAGCGTAAGCGCCAGGCTTTTTTGAAAAAAGAGATTGAGTGGATCAGGAGAGGCGCAAAGGCGCGAACAACAAAGCAGAAGGCTCGGATTGATCGATACGAAACACTTCGCGATCAGAAGGCGATGCAGGCGGATAAGCAGGTGGAGATGAGCTCGATTTCATCCCGAATGGGCAGAACGACGGTGGAACTGTCTCATATTCACAAAGAATATGAGGACAGAGTTCTTATAGATGATTTCTCTTATATTTTTCTAAAACAGGATCGCATCGGATTTGTGGGTTCAAATGGCTGCGGAAAAACCACGCTGATGAAGATTATTGATCAACGTATTGAGCCGGATTCTGGGGAAGTGATCATCGGACAGACAATCAAGATCGGATATTATACGCAGGAGATCGAGCAGGATCCGTCAGCGGGAATTGCTTATATGGATCCGAAGCTTCGGGTGATCGATTATATTAAAAATACGGCAGAGTTTGTTCGGACACAGGATGGACTGATCTCTGCTTCTGCAATGTTAGATAAATTTTTGTTTCCACCGGAAGAACAGTATGGACTGATCGAAAAACTCTCTGGTGGGGAGAAGAGGAGACTGAATCTGCTTCGAGTTCTGATGGAGGCACCAAATGTATTGATTCTTGATGAGCCGACGAATGATCTGGATATTACGACGCTTGCAATCCTTGAAGATTATCTGGACAATTATGAGGGAATTGTCATTACGGTTTCGCATGACCGGTATTTTCTGGATCGTGTGGTACGACGTATTTTTGCATTTGAGGAAGGCGGACAGTTGCGCCAGTACGAGGGCGGCTATACGGATTACCGCAATAAGGCAATCGCGGAAGGCAGACTGACTGGTTCTGTTGATAACACACAGACGAAGCCGGAAGTGCGGGAAGTGTCTGGCGAAAAAACGGACGCGAAATCTACCTGGACACATGAGAAAAAACTGAAATTTACATACAAAGAACAAAAAGAATACGAGACGATTGAAGATGACATCGCGGCAATGGAGGAGCGCATGGAGGCGATTGACGATGAAATGGTCAAAAATGCGCATGATTTTGTGAAACTGAATGAACTGACAAAGGAAAAAAGTGCTTTGGAAACTTCTATTGAGGAGAAGATGGAGCGATGGGCTTATCTGGAGGAACTGGCTGCGAAGATCGCGGCACAGTAATTTTGTGAATTTTCAGACATTTGTGAAGAATACTTGCGGATTTTGCATAAAACTATTGTAAAACAAATAAAAAATTAGTACAATATAACTATATTTTTGTGGGTGTCAGAAATCCTATGGGGAAAATGATGGATTTCTGGAAAGGTAGTTTGTGTTTTATGAAAATCAATATGCGATATATGGGAGATGTATTGCAGGAATTAGGAGGGTTTTTCTATGAATGTTTTCACAACTGACAAGATTCGTAACGTTGTCCTCTTGGGACATGGTGGATGTGGTAAGACTTCTCTTGCTGAGGCGATGGCGTATCTGGCTGGTCTGACAAACCGGATGGGAACGGTTGATGACGGCAATACGATCAGTGACTACGACAAGGAGGAGACGAAGCGGCATTTCTCCATTCATACATCGTTAATCCCAATTCCGTGGGGTGATGTGAAGATCAATCTCTTAGATACACCGGGATATTTTGATTTCGTGGGAGAAGTGGAGGAGGCTGTATCCGCAGCGGATGCGGCAATCATTGTTGTATCCGGTAAAGCCGGCATCGAGACCGGTACGAAGCGGGCGTGGAATCTGTGTGAGAAGTATAAGCTTCCACGTATGATCTTCGTAACGGATATGGACATTGACAATGCAAGCTACCGTCAGGTCGTTGAAGACCTGCAGGCGCTGTACGGCAAGAAGATTGCTCCGTTCCATCTCCCGATTCGTGAGAATACACAGTTTGTAGGATATGTCAATGTTGTCCAGCAGAAGGCAAAACGCTGGAATGACAAGGGCAGCGTAGATAAATTTGAAGTCCCGGATTATTCTAAGGAAAACTTAGGTATCTGTAGAGAGGCGCTTCTTGAGGCGGTTGCGGAGACCAGTGAAGATTTTATGGAACGCTACTTTAACGGAGAGGAATTCTCGGAGGATGAGATCCGTCAGGCTCTGCGTGTGAACGTGATTGACGGATCCATTGTACCGGTACTTATGGGATCGAATATTCTGGCACGCGGTATGTACACGCTGATGGCAGATATTGTAAAATATTTCCCAAGCCCGGATCGTAGAGAATGTGCAGGAATCAATACGAAGACGAATGAGGTATATCAGGCGGATTATGATTTCGCAAAGCCAAAGAGTGCGTATATTTTTAAGACGATCGTAGATCCTTATATCGGAAAGTATTCTCTGATCAAAGTGAATTCCGGTGTGTTAAAGACGGATGATCTTCTGTATAATTATCACAGAGACTGTGATGAGAAGATCGGAAGACTCTATGTACTGCGTGGCAATAAAACGGAGGAAGTGAGTGAACTTCATGCCGGAGATATCGGAGCACTTGCGAAGCTTACGAAATCTCTGACAACCGATACGCTTTCTACCAGAAATAATCCGGTTGCCTACCTGCGAACCAATATCTCCAAGCCTTATGTTTCGATGCGCTATAAGGCAAAGAACAAAGGGGATGAGGATAAGATTTCCCAGGCGCTGCAGAAACTCCTAGCCGAGGATCTGACCCTGCAGAGTGTGAATGATTCGGAAAATCATCAGACGCTTCTCTATGGAATGGGCGAGCAGCATCTTGAGATTGTTGCAAGCATGTTACTTGAGAAGTACAAGGTCGCAATAGAACTGATGCGTCCGAAGGTTGCGTTCCGAGAGACGATCCGTAAGAAATCTGATGTCGAATATAAATATAAGAAACAGTCTGGCGGACACGGACAGTATGGTCATGTAAAGATGACATTTGAACCGTCCGGTGATCTGGATCAGCCATATGAATTTGACCAATGTGTTGTCGGAGGCGCGGTTCCGAAGAACTTCTTCCCGGCAGTGGAGAAAGGCATTGCAGAAGCCGTTAAATCCGGTCCGCTTGCCGCCTATCCGGTTATTGGTGTGAAGGCTACCTTGTATGATGGATCCTATCATCCGGTTGATTCATCGGAGATGGCATTTAAGGTTGCTGCCGCACAGGCTTTTAAGAAGGGATTTATGGAGGCTTCTCCGGTACTCCTCGAGCCGATTGCAACTCTTACCGTTGTTGCACCGGACGAATACACCGGAGATATCATGGGCGATCTCAACAAGAGAAGAGGTCGCGTTATGAACATGAATGCAGAGAACGGATATCAGGAGATTACAGCCGATATCCCGTATCTTGAGCTGTATGGATACAATACGCAGCTTCGCTCGATTACGAGCGGCAGCGGAACATTCTCTTATGCATTTGCCCGTTATGAGCAGGCTCCGGACGATGTTGCCGCAAAACAGATCGAAGAGAGGGCAAGCAAGCTTGTTAACGTGGAAGAATAATGTAAGGCTTTTGATTACATTATCAGTTTTGGCTTTTAATTTTATGATCTTATCCCGTGTGGATGCAAAGGGACTCGAAGGGGCACAGTTTGCCTCTTCGGGTTCTTATTATGCCACAAATGAATCGGATTCTGCGGAAGAAGATTGTATTCATGTATGTTTTGTTACCTTTGGCGGAATTCAAAATGAGCGGAATGTGGCAGAATATAAGACCGGTGGTGTGGATATCACTCTGTATGCGCCCTATCGTTATGGATACCAGTTTGACGGCTGGTATACGGACCGGGCGATGCGAAAGAAAGTGACACATCTGCCTGCATCAGAGAAAAAGGATTATGTTTTGTATGCCAAGTGGAATCTTAAGATCAATAATCGTGCAAATGTACAAAATTACGCATACCATTCGAAGGGACGGAGCAAGGATAAAAAGACAAAGCTTCTAAAGAGTCTGGATTACAGCTTCTATGATGCGATTGCAATCCCGGGAATGCCTTCTACGCGTGAAAATGATTTCCTGAATCAGTATATTTTCAGCGAATCCCAGGCCCCGCAGGGAATCTGTCTGACGGATGAGTTTGTATTGATCACTTCCTATTCCACAGAAGATGACTGTATGGGAGAACTGATGGTGATGGATAAAGAGAGTGGGGAATACATGATTACACTCGGCATGGATGAGAACAGTCATCTCGGTGGAATCGCTTTTGATGGAGAGAATGTCTGGGTGTGCAATTCACATGAAGGTACGATCGAGCGTATTTCTTATGATTTTATTCAGCAGATGGCATACCAGAATAAGGGGGAAGTAGTGGATGCAAGAGAGGTGGTTGACGAATACCCGGTTAAAAATACACCGTCCTGCATTACCTACTACGGAGGCCGGCTTTGGGTCGCAACGCATACGCTGGTAGTGACTTCCAAGATGTATGCTTACTATTTCGACCATTCGAGTGATAAACTGGTCGCACTCAGCAGCTATAAGATCCCGTCCAAGGTGCAGGGCGTTGCGTTTGATGCATCCGGTGGAGTGCATTTGAGCAGCTCATACGGTCGCAGCAATTCTTCTTATTTATATAATTATACATCAATCACTTCACTTGCAACGAGTCCGAACCGACCGACACTCAAAGTGGAGATGCCGCCTTGTTCCGAAGAAATTGACTGCTACAACGACACACTCTATGTAATGTTTGAGTCAGCAGGTGAGAAATATCTTGAAGGAACGGACGGGAAAGGCACGAGCCTTTCCCCGATAGATAAGATTTTAGAGATTCCGGTGGACGAACTGAATTAGTGCATTGCAAAAAGCGCCATAAGTTTCTGGACGCGTGCACGTTCGGCTTCCGGAAGATCTTTGGAGAGCATTTCACAGATTAACTGTACCTCCGGCCTGGTGAAATCAAGATTCTGCGCTTTTGCCTGCTTCATATTGGCAAGGAGAAAAGGCATGATATCTTTGCTGTTTGTCGGTTTGCTTTTGCCTGCGAAAGACAGTAAGAATTGCATTTTCTCCGGACTCATATTTGCAAATGCCGGATTCTGAAAGAGATTTGAATCCATAAGAACCTCCTATAGACTATTCAGCATATCATAGTTGTCCATAACGCAGAACAGGTTCATCAGTGTGTCGATGGTTTCCTGTTCCTTCGGCGTGCAATACTGTCGGATCGCCCCAAGGATTGCACTTCGTCTGTCAATGCCATCACCGAGAGAACACGCAGCAAGCGAATTGTCCGGCCTTGAGAAAGTGCGGTAGGCGTTCTGCATCTCCATGTACTGGATCAGCATCGCTGCCGGACGCTGGGATCTCACATCAAGAAACGGAACGATGGACTTTAGAATCTGTACATTTTTGGTCTGCACAACATCATCATATGTAACATTCGTTGTATCTTCCATATGCCAAATTTCATATTCTTTTTTTACATCCTATGAGAATCTATGCCTGCTTATGCATATATTAAAGCAAAAAGATTATGGGCAAATTGATTGTTGACGGAAAAAGTGTTTACGAAGTGGATGAAGCGTGCTTAAAAAAGCGAAAAGTGCCGCCGGAGTGTGAAATTGAAGCAATACTCCGTAAGGAAAAAGAGACGAAAGATAATTCTCTTGAGGCGAAAAGATAACGTTTTTTCAAAATATAAATGGGTGAGAATGAAGGATGCTAAGAGTATGAGGCGGGTGAAGCAGCTGGTACATGCACAGAAAGTGTATGAAAAGGGATACAGTGGACGCGGGGTATGTGCGGTTATTCTGGATACGGGAGCGTATCTGCACAAGGATCTGCGCAGGCAGATCAGGGGATTTAAGGATTTTACTTCAGAAAGGCAGGCATGTTATGACGATAACGGGCACGGCACGCATGTGGCTGGTATTTTTTGTGCTGGTGGCAGTCTGCAGGGAATGGCACCGGGAGCGCGTGCGATTATTTTAAAGGTTCTGGATCGACAAGGGAACGGAAACACAACGCGCGTGCTGGATGCACTCGAGTGGGTGGATAAAAATAAGGCAATCTATAATATCAGGATTCTGAATTTTTCGGTCGGATTTCTTCCTGGGGCGCAGGATGAGGACCAAAGGGAAATTGTCGAAAAACTGGAACATTTATGGGATGAAAATGTTGTTGTAGTTGCAGCTGCGGGGAATAATGGACCGGCTGCGGGAAGCGTTACGGTTCCTGGAATATCAAGGAAGATCATAACGGTGGGGGCGAGCGATGATCACAGTCCGGGGCGAAATATGCCGCGCGGGTATAGCGGAATGGGACCGACTGGCTGCTGCATCGTAAAGCCGGAGATTGTTGCTCCTGGAACCAATATACTTAGCCTGGATTACCGGGGCAATTATTACGTGAAGAAAAGCGGTACTTCGATGGCAACTCCGGTTGTATGTGGTGCGTTGGCGCTTGCCTTGCAGAAAAAGCCTGCGCTCAGACCGGAGGAACTGAAGCTTGGATTATATCTCTCCGCAAGACGGGATCCGCAGGCAAAAGCTGCATGGGGAATCCTGGATGTTGATAATCTTGTTGATTTGATATAAAATGAATACGATCTGTTTTGTGAAGGAGGAGTTGCATGAAACGGTTTGCCAGTAAATTATTTTCCAAATTAACCATCGGCGCAACCATTATCATCTTACAGTTTGGCTGGTTTGTATATCTGATCTACAGTGCAAAGCGTTCAAGCTCAGCGGCGAATATGGCGCTCGAGGTGTGTGCAGTAGCGCTTGCGCTGTATATATCGAATAAAGACATGCGGACTTCATTTAAAATGTCCTGGATCTTTCTGGTTTTGTTTCTGCCTATGTTCGGTATTCCGGCATATTTCCTTTTCGGCCGATCCGAGATCACGAAGCGTACACGACGTAAGATGGAAGCAGTTGCGGACAAAGTGATCCAATACCGCATTGAAGATAAGAATGTGATTGAAGAACTGAAAGAGAACGATTTCTATGCATACCAGCAATCACATTATATATCAGCGAAGGCGGGGTATCCGATCTATAAGGAAGAAGACTCCACTTATTATTCCTGTGGTGAGAAGTTATATCCACAGCTTTTGGAAGATTTAAAGAGTGCCAGACATTTTATTTTCCTGGAATACTTTATTATTGAACAGGGCAAAATGTTTGATCCGATCGTAGATATTCTGGGACAGAAGGCAAAGGAAGGCGTTCTGGTGCGCCTGATCTACGATGATGTCGGATGCATCCAGACACTGCCACCGAAGTTTTATCTTATGCTTCAGGCAAAAGGTATTCATTGTGCATGTTTTAATCCTTTCCGCCCATTCCTGTCTGTGATCATGAACAACAGGGATCACCGCAAGATTACGGTAATTGATGGACAGATCGCATACACCGGAGGTTTTAATCTTGCAGACGAATATATTAATGAAAAGATGAAATTTGGTTATTGGAAGGATGCGGGAATCCGTCTCACTGGAGACTGCGTGTGGAATTTTACAAGTATGTTTCTGGAAATGTGGGATTATATCACAAAGTCAGAAGATGATTATGCTTTTTATCGGAAAGCATCGATTCCGCAGCTGGGAAATGCAACGAGAAACCAGTGGATCGCAACGGAAGGAAATACAGAGGTGGAGGGGGAAAATCCTGCCGCTACGAAAAGAATGGCACAAAGGAGAGTGGAAGAACCGCATCTTACCGGAGCTGGATTTGTACAGCCTTACTGTGATTCCCCTCTGGATCATGAGGACGTGGGGGAGAATGTCTATCTGAATCTGATCGAGCATGCAAAGCGGTATGTATATATTTTTACGCCGTATCTGATCATCGGATCGGAGATGGCGACGGCTCTCATCAATGCGGCAAAATGCGGTGTCGACGTACGAATCGTTGTGCCGGGAGTACCGGACAAGAAACTGGTCTATCTCCTGACACAGGGAAATTTTGCACACCTGATCAAGGGTGGTGTCAAAATCTATAAATATACGCCTGGATTCATCCATTCCAAGTGCTTTGTAGTGGATGATGTCTACGCTGCGGTGGGAACCATCAATCTGGATTATCGCAGTCTGTATCTGCATTTTGAGTGCGGAACATTTATGTATCGGACTAAGGCGGTCATGCAGGTGAAGGAAGATGCACTTGCTACTATTGATCAGAGTCTTCTAGTAACATTGGCGGAATGCCAGAGTAAGAAGCTGATCGTGCGTATGTTTATGGGGGCATTGAAGCTTTTTGCACCACTTCTGTAGAAAGTTATTTTGAAAACAGAATGTGTGTTCTAAATATGGTATGGCATATTTGATAAAATACTAAATATTGTAATTTGCTCTTGAAATTTACACAATATCAAGTTAGAATAGGTTGTGTTGATGAAAGGGTAAATTATGGATATGACTGTAAAATTACAGGTGTTTGAGGGACCTTTGGATCTGCTTTTACACCTGCTTGAGAAGAATAAAGTAAATATTTACGATATACCGATTGTTGAGATTACGGCGCAATATATGGAATATATCGCGGAAATGAAGCGTCAGGATCTTGATGTACTCAGTGAGTTCCTTGTGATGGCGGCAACGCTGATCGATATTAAGTCGAGAATGCTGCTTCCGTCGGATCCGAATAGCGAGGAAGAAGAGGAAGACCCGCGTGCGGAACTGGTTCAGCAGCTGCTTGAGTACAAGATGTACAAATGTATGGCATATGAACTCAAGGATCGCCAGATGGATGCGCAGCGTGTCATGTTCAAGGAACCGACGATCCCGGATGAGGTACTTGCATATGAGGAACCTTTGGATATCGAGGAACTGGTATCGGATGTGACTCTTGCAAAACTTAACGATATCTTTAAGAATATTATGAAGAAGCAGAAGGATAAGATCGATCCGCTTCGTTCGAAATTCGGCAAGATTGAAAAAGAAGAGGTCTCACTTGAGGATAAGATGGCTTATCTGGAAGAGTATGCAAAGACACATGCACATTTCAGCTTCCGTGGTCTTTTGGAAGCACAGTCGAGCAAAGTGGAGATCATTGTGACATTTCTTGCAATCTTAGAGTTGATGAAGATGGGCAAAATCTTTATCTCGCAGGAACATATCTTTGACGATATTAAGATTGATTCTAAGATCGCTGCATAGCAATGTTTGAGGGATGTATGGACGATAAGAAATATAAAGCAATCATAGAGGCAATCCTTTTTACCATGGGAGAATCTGTGGAACTGGAAAAGATTGCGGATGCGATCGAACTGGATAAAAAGAAAACAAAGAAACTGATCAATGAGATGATGCAGGAGTGGAATGATGAGGGGCGCGGCGTTGCAATCATGGAGCTTGACGGGGCGTATCAGATGTGTACGAGAACCGAGATGTATGAATACCTGATCCGTATCGCCAAGCAGCCGAAAAAAAGAGTGCTTACGGATGTCCTTCTTGAGACGCTTTCCATTATCGCATACAAGCAGCCGGTCACCAAGATGGAGATTGAGAAGATCCGTGGCGTTTCCTCGGATCATGCAGTAAGCAAGCTGGTGGAATACAATCTGGTCTGTGAGCTTGGAAGACTTGATGCACCGGGAAGACCGCTTCTGTTTGGAACGACAGAAGAGTTTCTTCGAAGCTTCGGTGTGCATTCCATTGAAGAACTACCGGTGCTCAGCCCGGTACAGGTGGAAGAATTCAAGCAGGAAGCCGAAGAAGAAATGAATGTTCAACTGGATATTTAAAATGAGATAATCATATACATTATGTAACGATAGTGTATATGGTTATTTTTTATGTGGAAAAAAGCAGTTTTTGTTTTGTTGGCAGTGCTTATGCATACTCAGTTGTTCGGCTTGTGTATGGTAAATGCGTATGCCGAAGAAAAAGAGGAGTTAAAAGATAATGCGCTTTATTCGAAATCCTGTGCGCTTACGGACGGGGAGAGTGACCGGATCCTGTACGGAAAAGAAGAGTCACTGCCGCTTGCAAACGCAAGCACAACGAAGATTATGACATGTATTCTTGCTTTGGAAAACGCTGATCCGGATGACGTTGTGACGGTAAGCGCAGCGGCTGCGGGACAGCCCAAGGTACATCTTGGAATGCAGGAAAACGAACAGTTTTATCTGCGGGATCTGCTGTATGGGTTGATGCTGGAATCGTACAATGATTGTGCTTACGCGATTGCGGAGCATCTGGACGGATCGGTGGAAGCCTTTGCAATGCGGATGAATGAGAAAGCGAAGGAACTCGGCTGCATAGATACGCATTTTGTGACACCCAACGGATTGGATATGGAGGATGAAAAGGGAAGCCATCACACGACTGCAGCGGATCTGTGCAGAATCATGAGCTACTGCACCTGGAAATCGCCCAAAAGTGAGGAATTTGTAGCACTGACAAGAACAAGAGAGCATGCATTTACCGATCTTGAAGGCAAAAGCTTTGCGGTAGCCAATAAGAATGCGTTTTTGGACATGATGGAATGTGCGGTCACTGGAAAAACCGGATTTACAGGGAAGGCGGGATACTGTTATGTGGCAGCGGCAGAGGAAGATGGCCGAAAGTTTTGTATTGCCCTGCTCGCGTGCGGCTGGCCGAACAACAAGAACTATAAATGGGCGGATGCGAAGACGTTGTTTGGATATGGACTCGATCATTATCATCTGTACAAAGGCATAGAGAAAAAAACAAGGATTCCGGAAGTGGAGATTGCCGGTGCATACCATGATGTTTCACTTGCGGAGTGGGGAAAAAGAATAAAAGTACCTTTATATGTGAAGGGGCAGAATGAAAATATGACGTTTCTGAAGGCGGACTGGGAGGAAGCGACAGTTGTCCGCTCACTTGATGAGACTATCTGTGCACCTTTGAAAAAAGGCGATAAATGCGGTACAGTGTCATATTGCATCGGTGGACAGGAGCGGTATCAATATGATATCTGCGCAAAGGAAAGTGTGGAACGGTGGAATTTTACTGCGTTTTTACGTGCATTATGGAAGGAGATTACATGATTGTTGCAATACAAAAAAAGTACAATTTAATTAGTGAAAAATTTAACAATTACTGTTGAAATGAGTTGGGAAATGTTATACAATCACACTAGCGGAATTTTTTATTTTTTATAGATGGAGGGCATAAGATGAGTAGTAACAATGAAAACTTGGCAATGCAGCGTATTGCTAAGTTGGTCGATGAGAACAGCTTTATGGAAATTGGTTCTCTCGTAACAGCACGTAGCACAGACTTTAACCTGACAGCTGCGAAGGCTCCTTCCGATGGTGTTATCATTGGTCATGGACTGATCGATGGTAATCTGGTATTTATTTACAGCCAGGATGCTTCCGTATTAAACGGAACAATCGGAGAGATGCACGCAAAGAAGATCGCTTCTGTGTATGATATGGCAATGAAGATGGGAGCGCCTGTAATCGGTTTTATCGATTGCGGAGGAATCAGACTTCAGGAGTCTGTTGATGCATTAGATGGTTTCGGAACAATTTATGCGAAGGAAGTTGCCGCTTCCGGCGTGATTCCACAGATCTGCGGAGTATTCGGCAATTGTGGTGGTGGACTTTCCGTTGTCCCTGCACTTTGCGATTTTACTTTCGTGGAAGAGACCAAGGGTCGTATGTTCGTAAATTCTCCGGATGCGATTGAGGGCAATCGCAGCGAGAAGTGTGATACAGCAAGTGCAGCATTCCAGAGTGAAAACAGTGGATGTGTTGATTTCGTTGGATCCGAGGATGAGATCATGGCTCAGATCCGTCAGCTGGTATGCATGCTTCCGGGCAACAATGACGGAGATGTATACACAGATGCATGTGAGGATGATCTGAACCGTGCATGTGAGAGCATGGAGGCTATGAAGGGTGATCCAAGATATCTCTTATCTGAGATTTCTGATGATCATGTATTCTTCGAGACAAAAGCTGACTATGCGAAGAATATGGTAACCGGACTGTTCAAGCTGAATGGTATGACTGTTGGTGCAGTTGCTAACTGCAGCGAAGTATACGATGAGGAAGGCAAGAAGACTGAAGAATTCGAACTTTCCCTGACTGCTAAGGGATGCAATAAGGCAGCTGAATTCGTTCAGTTCTGTGATGCGTTCTCAATCCCGGTTCTTTCCATTACCAATGTGAATGGATTCAAGAACTGCATGTGTTCCGAGAAGAACCTTGCAAGAGCACTTGCAAGAATGACATATGCATTTGCCAATGCAACATGCGCAAAGGTAAATATGATTACAGGTGAAGCTTACGGAAGCCCATATGTACTTATGAATTCTAAGTCAATCGGTGCAGATTTAGTATATGCATGGACCGATGCCAAGGTTGGTGCGATGGATTCTTCACTGGCTGCCAAGATCCTTTATCCGGAAGCAGGAGCAGAGGAGCTTAAGCAGAAAGCAGATGATTATGAGAAGCTTCAGTCTTCGGTTGCAGCTGCTGCAGCAAGAGGATATGTTGATCGCATTATCGATCCGGCAGATTCGAGAAAGTATCTTGTGGCTGCATTTGAGATGCTTTACACAAAATACGTAAATGAGCCGGAAAAGAAACACGGTACAAAGTAGAAAGGTGAAGTTTTATGAAGAAGAGAATTGCTTTGGCACTCAGCATGATCCTTATGATCCTTATGCTTGGTGCCTGCGGAACAGATCCGACTACCGTGGATTACAACGGAAGTTCTTATGAAGATCTTCAGAATGACAGTAACACCAATATTACAATGGTACAGCAGCTTGCTTCTTTGTTCAGCCAGAACGATCTGACGGTTGATACTTTGGACAAAGATATTGCTGATTCGTTAAAGACGAATTACGGTGTTACCGAGGCACAGCTTGAGGCATCCGAAAAGTGGATGGACGTAGAGGATGAGTTCGGAAGTTATGTAGAGACAGAAGCGGATACCTTTTCTGTTGCAAAGTCCGGAAAGACTCTTACAAGTGATGTTACACTGAAGTTCGAAAAGAAAGATGTCGATTTCCAGGTAGTTTACGATTATTACTCAATGGAGATTACGGGCCTGACAGTAGAGCCAATCTACTCATTAGGTCATAAGTTACAGAATGCAGCGTTAAATACACTTATTTCTATGAGCGTTGTATTTGCAGTATTGATTCTGATCAGCCTGCTGATCACATGCTTTAAGATCTTCCCGTATCTTGAGAAGAAGAAAGCACAGAAGGCTGCTGCAGAAGTAGCGGGATCGACCGAGACACAGGATCAGGTTGTATCCCAGATTTCACAGAGAGAAGAACAGCAGCTTACGGATGATACGGAACTTGTTGCTGTCATTGCGGCTGCGATTGCTGCGAGCACCGGAACTTCTACAAGTGATTTTGTAGTACGTTCTATTAATAGAAGATAATTTAGGAGGACTGAATTCATGAAGAATTATACAATTACGGTTAATGGTAACGTATACGACGTTACAGTAGAAGAGACTGGAAGCACACCTAGCGTTGCAGCACCGAAGCGTGCAGCATCCGCAGCACCGGCACCAGCGGCTAAGCCAGCTGCAGCTGCAGGCGCAGGAAGCATCAAGGTTGAGGCAGGAGCTGCCGGAAAAGTATTTAAGGTAAGCAAGAATGTCGGCGATGCTGTAAAGAAGGGTGACGAGATCCTTGTTCTTGAGATTATGAAGATGGAGACACCTGTTGTTGCTCCTGAAGACGGAACAGTTGCCAGCATTAACGTAGCAGTTGGCGATGCTGTTGAAGCAGGCGCTTTACTTGCAACTTTAAACTAGTCTAAGGAGGAATTCACTGTGAGTTATGTAGGCGAAACATTAATGAACCTCCTACATCAGACAGCCTTTTTCAACCTGACATGGGGCAATTATGTCATGATCGCTGTGGCTTTATTGTTCCTGTATCTTGCAATTAAGAAAGGCTTTGAGCCGTTACTGTTAGTACCGATCGCGTTTGGTATGCTCCTGGTAAACATTTACCCGGATATTATCGCAAGCCCGGAACAGACAAGCAATGGCGTGGGCGGTTTACTTTATTACTTTTATACATTGGATGAGTGGTCAATCCTTCCATCCCTGATCTTCATGGGTGTTGGTGCGATGACGGATTTCGGTCCGCTGATCGCAAACCCGATCAGTTTCCTGATGGGAGCTGCTGCACAGTTCGGTATCTTTAGTGCGTACTTCCTTGCAATCCTTCTTGGATTCAACGACAAGGCTGCCGCTGCAGTATCCATCATCGGTGGTGCGGATGGTCCGACTTCGATCTTCCTTGCAGGAAAGCTTGGACAGACTGGTCTGATGGGTCCGATCGCCGTGGCTGCTTATTCTTATATGGCTTTGGTGCCGATTATCCAGCCACCAATTATGAAACTTTTCACAACGAAGAAGGAACGTGCAATCAAGATGCAGAACCTTCGTCCGGTCAGCAAGCTGGAGAAGATTCTTTTCCCGATCGTTGTTACCGTTGTTGTCTGCGTACTTCTTCCGACGACAGCTCCACTCGTTGGTATGCTGATGCTTGGTAATCTCTTCCGTGAGTCCGGCGTTGTACGTCAGTTACAGGAGACTGCAAGTAACGCACTTATGTACATTGTAGTTATCTTACTTGGTACTTCTGTCGGTGCGACAACAAGTGCTGAGGCATTCCTGAATTGGAGCACTTTAAAGATCGTAGTACTCGGTCTTGTAGCATTCATGGTTGGTACTGCTGCCGGAGTTCTCTTTGGAAAGTTACTTTGCTGGATTACAAAGGGCAAGATCAATCCTCTGATCGGTTCCGCCGGTGTATCTGCGGTTCCTATGGCTGCCCGTGTATCCCAGAAGGTTGGTGCAGAGGAAGATCCTACCAACTTCTTACTTATGCATGCAATGGGTCCGAACGTTGCCGGAGTTATCGGTACTGCAGTCGCTGCAGGATGCTTTATGGCAATCTTTGGAATTTAGTTTGAATTAATTTAGGAGGATTATCATGTCAGAAATAAAGGCAAAGCCGGTAAAAATTACCGAGACAATCTTACGTGATGCGCATCAGTCTATGATCGCAACCCGTATGACGACGGAGCAGATGCTTCCGATCGTTGACAAGATGGATAAGGTTGGCTACCACGCAGTTGAGTGCTGGGGAGGAGCTACCTTCGATGCATCTCTTCGTTTCCTGAAGGAAGATCCATGGGATCGTCTTCGTAAATTAAGAGATGGATTCAAGAATACAAAGCTTCAGATGTTATTCCGTGGACAGAATATCTTAGGATATCGTCCATATGCGGATGATGTTGTAGAGTATTTCGTTCAGAAGTCAATCGCTAACGGAATTGATATTATCCGTATTTTTGACTGCCTGAATGATCTTCGTAACCTTCAGACTGCAGTTACTGCTGCAAACAAAGAGAAGGGACATGCTCAGGTTGCATTATCCTATACATTAGGTGATGCTTATACCTTAGAGTACTGGACAGATATGGCTAAGAAGGTTGAAGACATGGGTGCAAACTCATTATGTATCAAGGATATGGCCGGACTCCTGGTTCCATATAAGGCTGATGAGCTTGTTAAGGCATTAAAGGAAGTTGTTGATATTCCAATTGAACTTCATACACATTATACTTCCGGTGTTGCTTCCATGACTTACCTTAAGGGTGTTGAGGCAGGTTGTGATATCATCGATACTGCAATGTCTCCATTCGCACTTGGTACCAGCCAGCCTGCAACAGAAGTTATGGTTGAGACCTTTAAGGGAACTCCATATGATACAGGACTTGATCAGAATCTCCTTTCTGAGATTGCTGATTACTTCCGTCCGATGCGTGATGAGGCTCTTGAGAGCGGACTTCTTAATCCGAAGGTTCTTGGTGTTAATATCAACACATTACGTTATCAGGTACCGGGTGGTATGTTATCCAACATGATTTCCCAGCTCAAGGAGCAGGGTGCTGAAGATAAGTACGAGGAAGTTCTTAAGGAAGTTCCAAGAGTACGTAAAGACCTCGGTGAGCCACCGCTTGTTACACCTTCATCACAGATCGTTGGTACACAGGCTGTATTTAACGTATTAATGGGTGAGAGATATAAAGTTGCTACACAGGAAACCAAGGGAATCCTCGAAGGAAAGTATGGTCAGACAGTTAAGCCGTTTAACCAGGAGGTTGTAGATAAGGTTCTTACTGCGGATGAGAAAGCTTCTGCAATTACCTGCCGTCCGGCGGATCTGATCGAGCCAGAACTTGGAAAGATCGAGGAGGAGATGAAGCAGTACAAGCAACAGGATGAAGATGTATTAACATATGCATTATTCCCACAGGTTGCAACTGATTTCTTTAAGTACCGTGAGGCTCAGCAGACCGGCGTTGATGCGAAGGTTGCTGATACCAAGAACGGAGCTTATCCTGTTTAGGATTCCTTGTAAAAAGTTCGCTGTCATTTGACAGCGGACTTTTTTTGTTGTACAAGTGTACACTTTTATTACTTGCATTTATCTGCCAAAGTGTTACAATCAAATGCAGTGACGTTTGTCAAAAACATGTTAGGAGAGGGTTTGGTTATGTCAAATACCAATGATCTGTTAAACCGGATCAATAATCATTACAGTTCTATGAGCAAGGGGCAGAAATTACTTGCTACTTATATTACGGATAACTATGATAAGGCGGTTTTCCTTACGGCAGCCAAGATGGGAGAGACGGTTGGCGTCAGTGAATCCACAGTTGTTCGTTTCGCCACATTTCTCGGATATAAGGGATATCCGGAATTCCAGAAAGCCTTAGAAGAACTGGTGCGAAACAAACTGAATTCCATTCAGCGAATGGAAGTTACCTATGGAAGAATCAGCCAGTCGAAGATCTTAGAGACGGTTCTGCAGTCCGATGCAGACAAGATTAAGACGACACTTGAGAAAATCGATCATAATGCTTTTGAACTTGCAGTATCAACCATACTGGAGGCTAAGAATATATATATTGTCGGAATTCGAAGCTGTGCGCCACTTGCAAGCTTTCTGGCTTTTTATCTGACACTGATGTTTGACAATGTACATCTGCTTACAACGAACAGTTCCAGCGAATTGTTTGAGCAGATGGTGCGAATCGGACAGGAGGATGTCATTGTCGGAATCAGTTTTCCACGATATTCTATGCGTACACTGAAAGCTTTGGAGTTTGCAAATAATCGAAGCGCTAAGGTAATCACAATTACAGACAGCGTGCATTCTCCGATGAATCTGTATTCGTCCTGCAATCTGATTGCAGACAGCGATATGGCATCGATCGTGGACTCATTGGTTGCACCCCTCAGTGTCATCAATGCACTTGTTGTGGCATTGTGTATGAAGAAACAGAAGGAAGTTGCAGGAACGCTGACAATGCTTGAGGATATCTGGAATGAGTATCAGGTATACGAGAACGATGAGATTAATTATATTGACGATTCCATCAAGGTACATTATGCAAAATTAGAGGATGTTGATGAATGAGTAAAGTGATTGTAATCGGAGGCGGACCGGCGGGAATGATGGCTGCGTATGCGGCTGCGTGTCAGGGGCATCATGTGACACTGCTGGAGCAGAATGAGAAGCTTGGCAAGAAGCTTTTTATTACCGGAAAGGGACGCTGCAATATTACGAATGCGTCAGATATGGATCATCTGTTCGCAAATGTTATGAGTAACCGGAAGTTTTTGTATAGTGCATTCTACACGTTTGACAATGAACAGGTAATCTCTTTCTTTGAGGAGCAGGGGCTGCATACGAAAGTGGAGAGGGGAAACCGTGTTTTCCCGGTATCGGATCATTCTTCGGATGTCATTGCTGCGCTTGACCGGGCACTTAGAGCAAAGCATGTTGAAATCATGTTGCACACAAAAGTGGAAAAGCTGCTTGTTCAGGATGCGTGTGTATATGGTGTAATGCTCTCTGGTGGGAAGAGAATCGAAGCGGATGCTGTCATTGTGGCAACCGGAGGCATTTCTTATCCTTCGACAGGTGCGACGGGAGACGGATACCGTATGGCTCTCGAGAGTGGGCATCATCTGGTGGAAAGCACGCCGTCACTGGTTCCTTTTGAGACGAAGGAAGCATGGGTGAAGGAGTTACAGGGATTATCGCTTCGCAACGTGACAGTTTCTATATATAATGGGAAAAAGAAGCTGTATGAGGATTTCGGTGAGATGCTTTTTACGCATTTTGGCGTAAGCGGACCTTTGATTTTGTCTGCAAGCGGAATGATCAAGGCTTCTTTGTTTTCACAGGAACTGAGTCTGTACATCGATCTGAAACCTGCTCTTGACAAGGAACAGCTTGACAAGCGGATCCTGCGTGAATTTGATGCTGCGATGAACAAGCAGTTCAAGAATGTGATCGGCGCACTTCTTCCAACGAAGATGATTCCGGTAGTGATTGAACTGTCCGGCATTGATCCGGATAAGAAAGTGAATGAAGTATCCCGCGAGGAACGTCAGCATCTGGTACAGTTGTTAAAGAAACTTCCTTTGACGGTTACCGGGCTGCGTGGCTGGAATGAGGCAATCATTACGAAGGGCGGTGTCTCGGTGAAGGATGTGAACCCATCGACGATGGAATCAAAACTGGTATCGCATCTGTATTTCTGTGGAGAAGTATTGGATCTTGACGCTTTGACCGGAGGCTATAACTTACAGATTGCATGGTCAACCGGATATCTTGCGGGAATGTCGATAGAGACATGTGATTAAAATTACTTGAAAAGGATGCATGATGAACGTGGATTCCATGAATCCTATATAGGCAGAATCGATTTGAAATCAGAATCATAATGAAGGAGAGAATTATGGCTTACAATATTGCAATTGACGGACCGGCTGGTGCCGGCAAAAGCACGATCGCCAAGAAACTGGCGGCAGATCTTGGATATGTATATGTGGATACCGGTGCGATGTACCGCGCGATGGCATATTATTTTTTACAGAATGGAATTGATGCAAAGGACGAGAAAGCGATTGCGGATGCATGTCCGAATGTTGACGTGACGATCCAGTATGTAAACGGAGAGCAACAGGTGATTTTGAACGGAGAGAATGTCAATGGTGTGATCCGCAAGGAAGAGGTCGGTAATATGGCAAGCGCTACGAGCGTGTATCCGGTTGTCCGCACGAAGCTGGTTGAATTACAGAGGCAGCTTGCATCTAAGGAAAATGTCATCATGGACGGAAGAGACATCGGAACGGTCGTACTTCCAAATGCAAATGTTAAGATTTATCTGACAGCAAGTTCTGCTGTGCGTGCGAAGAGACGTTTTGACGAACTTACTGCAAAAGGCGTAGAATGCAATATCGATGCAATCGAGAAGGATATTATCGACCGTGATTACCGCGACATGCACCGTGAGACATCGCCGCTTCGTCAGGCTGAGGATGCGGTGCTTTTGGATTCTTCCAATCTGGATATTGACGGTGTGGTTGCAGAAATGAAGAAGATTATTGAAGGCGCACAGAGATAGAGCGCTTGATCGAAAGCCAGACAAGGCGGAACGGAGGAACATGAAAAACGTTACGGTTGCTGAGACGGCAGGATTCTGTTTTGGCGTAAAGCGCGCAGTCAATATGGTATATGGGGAAGCGGAATCTTCCGATGTGCCGGTGTACACATACGGACCGATCATTCATAATGAAGAAGTTGTGCATGATCTTGAAGATAAGGGAGTAAGGGTTATCCGTTCTCTGGACGAACTGAATCAGCTGCCAAAGGGAAAGATTATCATCCGTTCTCATGGAATCAGTAAGGCGGAGCATGATAAAATGCAGTCATCCGGATTTGAAATATTGGATGCAACCTGTCCGTTCGTGCTTAAAATCCACCGGCTTGTCGGGGAATACAGCCGCAAGGGGTATACGATCGTGATTGCGGGAAACCATGAGCACCCGGAGGTGGAAGGCATCATGGGATGGGTGGAAGGCCAGTCTGTTTATACGGTTCAAAATGTCTGTGATATGGAAAAATTACCGCTTTCGCCGGATGAAAAAGTATGTTTTGTGGCACAGACGACATTTAACTACAATAAATTTCAAGAATTAGTTGAAATTATAACGAAAAAAGGTTATGATATAATTGTTTTAGATACAATTTGCAATGCGACGGAAGAAAGACAGGCAGAAGCACGAATGATTGCCGGTCGATCGGAAGCGATGATCGTGATTGGGGACAAGCATAGCTCCAATACACAGAAGCTATATGAGATATCTAAAAAAGAATGTGCAAATACTTACTATATACAAACGAGTAAAGATATGGATTATCGTCAGATACAATCCATCAATAACGTAGGTATTACCGCAGGGGCTTCAACCCCAAACTATATCATCGAGGAGGTTTCAAAGAATGTCAGAAATGAGCTTTGAACAAATGTTGGAAGAATCTTTAAAAACAATAAGAAATGGAGAAGTGGTAGAGGGTACCGTTATTGATGTAAAGCCTGATGAGATCATCTTAAATATCGGCTATAAGTCAGATGGAATCATTACACGTAATGAATATACAAATGAGCCAAATGTTGACCTTACTACAGTTGTCAAAGTTGGCGATACTTTAGAAGCCAAAGTTGTTAAGGTAAACGATGGTGAAGGACAGGTTCTCCTTTCTTACAAGCGTCTTGCTGCTGAGAAGGGAAGCAAGAGATTAGAGGAAGCTTTCGAGAATCAGGAGATTCTTAAGGCTAAGGTAAGCCAGGTGCTTGCTGGTGGTGTATGTGTGATTGTAGACGAGACAAGAGTATTTATTCCTGCAAGTCTTGTATCTGACACATATGAGAAGGATCTTACAAAGTTTAAGGATCAGGAGATCGAGTTTATCATCACTGAGTTTGATCCAAGAAAGAGAAGAATTATCGGTAACCGTAAGACTCTTCTTGTTGCTAAGAAGGCTGAGTTACAGAAAGAATTATTCGCTAAGATCAAAGTTGGCGATGTAATCGAAGGAACTGTTAAGAATGTTACAGATTTCGGTGCATTCATCGATTTAGGTGGTGTAGACGGATTACTTCATATTTCAGAGATGTCATGGGGCAGAGTTGAGAACCCTAAGAAAGTATTTACTGTTGGACAGCAGGTACGTGTATTTATCAAGAGCATCAATGATACCAAGATCGCACTCAGCATGAAGTTTGATGATGAGAATCCTTGGAATGGTGCAGCTGAGAAGTACGCAGTTGGCAACGTAGTTAAGGGTAAGGTTGCCCGTATGACAGATTTCGGAGCATTTGTTGAGCTTGCTCCTGGTGTTGATGCACTTCTTCATGTTTCACAGATTTCTCACGAGCATGTTGAGAAGCCGGCCGATGTACTTAAGATCGGTCAGGAAGTAGAAGCTAAGATCGTTGACTTCAATGAAGACGACAAGAAGATCAGCTTAAGCATTAAAGCTTTAACTGCTCCTGCAGAGGATGCAGCTGAGGACGCTTCTGAGTCAGAAGAGTAATTGATTGCATGATAGGAAAGAAGTTGTCAGTTTTTGGCAACTTCTTTTTTTACGTGGGCGACGAGTAGAAATCCGTGCCCGGGGGAAGCGAGGATAGGGATTATGTTTGAGGATTATGAACGTTTTAAAAAGGATGTCTATCTCCTTACCAAGATAGACTTAAATTATTACAAAGAAAAGCAGATGCGCCGACGTATCAATGCGATTGCAACCAAGAACGGATGCGATGATTATCCGGAGTATACGCGTATGTTAAAAAGCGATCCGGAGAAGTTTGAACAGTTTGTCAATTTCCTTACGATCAATGTATCGGAGTTCTATCGCAATACGGATCAGTGGGAGCTTCTTGACAAAACGGTTATTCCCAAGCTCTTAAAGGAGCAGGGAAGAAATCTGAAAATCTGGAGTGCGGCATGTTCGACTGGGGATGAACCATATTCCCTTGCGATGGCTTTCTCAAAACATATTCCGTTGTCGAATATCCATATTACAGCTACAGATATTGACAAACAGGTGATCGCAAAGGCACAGGTTGGTTTATATAATGAGAAGAGTATTTCTAGCGTTCCAGCAGATTTGAAACGCAAGTATTTTACCAAGGTTGGAAATTCTTATCAGATTTCCGATGAGATCAAGAAATGTGTCACTTTTAAGGAGCATAATCTGCTGAAAGATCCGTATCCACATGGATTTGACCTTATTCTGTGCCGCAATGTGGTTATTTATTTTACAGAAGAAGCCAAGAATATGATCTATGAGAACTTCCAGAAAGCCTTAAAGCCGCATGGCATTCTCTTTATCGGTAGTACGGAACAGATTACGAATTACAGAGAACTTGGATTCGAACGTCTGAGCAGTTTTTATTTTGAGAAGAAGGAATAGTTTACTTTTGGATCAACTGAATATAGATTTTTTAGAATAAGAAGTGTGAAAGACTCTCCTTTATTGAAGAATTTCAATGAGGGAGAGTCTTTTTACGCAAGTAAATATGCACAAAATTAGGAAACTAAAATTAGTAAAATAGTTTCTTGAACAAAAATTGTAATCTGTTACAATAACAATAAGGAAACTGAAAATAATAAAATAGTTTCCATGTAAGAGGAGGAGCGGTTGTGAAAAGCGAGAACAACGATAAGATTTTAGAAGCCACGATCAAGGTGTTTAACCAAAAGGGCTTGAAATTCACGATGGACGATATTGCAGCGGAACTCGGAATGAGTAAGAAGACCATCTATGCAACGTTTCGGGATAAGGAATCGATGTTCCTTGGAATGGTTGATTATTGCTTTGACAGGATTAAGATACAGAAACAATTGGTATTGGAAGATGAAACGCTTTCGACAGTGGAGAAAATCCGTAAAGTGCTTGGTGTTATGCCGGAGGGATATAAGGAAATCGATTTTGGAAAACTATATGTGCTTAAGGACAAGTATCCAAAGATCTATCTTCAGGTGGAGGAACGATTAGAGACCGGCTGGGAAGGTGTTATGAGTCTGATTGAGCAGGGGATTGCAGAAGGTTCGATTCGACCGGTCAATACCTGTATTCTTAAGACGATGATGGAAGCGACGTTGGAACAGTTTTTCCAGAGAGATGTACTAGTAATGAATCAAATCAGTTATCATGACGCATTGCAGCAAGTAGTGGATATTCTGGTAGATGGGATTATTGCATAACGCAGAGAGGGCAGAATAATGAATGCTTATGGAGACGCCGCAGGTATCAAAGCTGATGCATAGAAAAAGATAAAAATGGAGGTAGAAAATAAGATGGAACGCTCAAAAGAAATATTCGGCAATAAAATGAGTGATTCGGTGTACCGCAAGGCGGTAAAATCCAAGAATCGTTATTACAAAAAGTTTGGAGATGATCACGATACGGATTACCCGGTGAAGATTACAAAGAATGCTTATATCGGAGATTCCCTTGGGGTTAACAATATTCTGGTCGGTGATCTGAAACAGAATGCACATTATGAGAAAGAACGCGATAAAGAGTTTCTATCGTTTGATCAGGAAAATGGAATTATTGTCGGAAACATCCGTATGGGATTTGGACATTACCGCATTTCGATGGCGATGGCATCAGCGGCACATGCGATGGGACTTACGCCGTATTGGATGGATTTGAATTCTTATGGACAGACAAGCTGTACCAAGGTAATTGATGCACAGAATCAACTCTATTCCCTGGGTTCCCGCATGTCGAAAAATCCTCTTTTTAACAAGCTGGTATGGGAACCGATGAATTATGAGGGCTTCCGTAGTTTGTCCTATAATGCTTCCGACCAAAAGAATGCGGAGATTATGGCTACGGTTTTTAAAAACATTCCAAAGGATATTCCGGTGATCGGTACGCATGTATGGCCGTCGCAGGCGGCAGTTCATGCTGGTATGAAATATGTCGTTAATGCGATTCCGGACAACTGGCCGATGGCACTTCATCTCGCAGAGGAAAGTATTCACACGATACAGTGCCACAATTCGTATATGGGATACCGCATCTTAAACGGAATGAACAAAAAGAAAGTGAATCATCCGATGCCGGCGGGCAAGCTGCTTTATACGGGACATTACATTGACCATGAACTGGTTTCCAATATTGAGGCGGATTGTAATGCGAGAATCGAGCGCAAAAAGCAGAACAAACCGATTCGTTTTCTGCTTACAATCGGAGGCGCAGGAGCACAGAAAGAGATTTTTGCAGCGATCATAAAGTACCTGCTTCCATATATCCGCAAGGGGAAAGCAGTATTGTATGTAAATGTAGGAGATTACCGCAATGTATGGGATGCATTGCTCGAAGAAATTCCGCAGATGAAGGAAGTAAGTACCGAGCATTTTGATAAATGGAAGGATACGGAAAGCTTTGCCAAGAACGCTTTGAACGATTCTTATGAGGCTGCCGGTATTCATGGATTCTGGCATAAAAACATCTTTGAAGCGGTCTATTGTACAAACCTTCTGATGCGAAGCTGCGATGTGCTTGTTACAAAGCCGAGTGAGCTGGCGTTCTATCCGGTTCCGAAGCTTTTTATCAGGAGAGTTGGAAAGCATGAGATGTGGGGAGCTATCCATTCGGCGGAAGTGGGAGATGGAACGCTGGAATGCAGAGATATTCCACATACCCTGCAGATGATCGATCTGTTTATGAAAGAGGATGACCTGCTTGTCTCTATGTGTGAGAATATTATGAAAAACAAACAGATTGGTCTGTATGACGGCGCCTATAAAGTGGTGGAAGCTGCTATGAACCAGAAGAAACAGGATCAATAATTTGTCAGTCGAACAGGTTTGGACAAAGGCAAAAGAGGAGGGTTATATCATGAAACTAAAAACAGGACAGAAGGCAGCTTTTGGGTTCGGTGCATTCGGAAAAGACGTTGTGTACATGCTGATTTCATCCTATCTGCTGTATTATTACAACGTTGTGCTTGGAATGAGCAGTGTTTTTATCGGTACGGTAATGATGGCGGCACGTGTGTTTGACGCATTTAATGATCCGATCATGGGAATTATCGTTGCCAAAACGAAAACGCGATGGGGACGGTTCCGCCCGTGGATCCTTGCAGGAACGGTACTGAATGCAGTAACAATCTATGCTTTATATGCGACACCGGAATCGATGGGAGATTCTGCACAGAGAATCTGGCTGATCGTATTTTACTTTGCATGGGGCATTACTTATACGCTCATGGATATTCCGTTCTGGTCTATGATTCCGGCAATCACAGAGCCGGGAGAGGATCGTGAGGCATTGACTTCACTTGCAAGAACGTGTTCCGGAATCGGTGATGCAATCCCGACAGTTCTTACAATGACAATTGTTCCAATCCTAAGTGCAAGTTCAGCGATTGCGGATTATCGGATCGGATTCCGCTGGTGGGCATTGATCGTAGCGGTTGTCTTTGTTATTTCGGAGCTGATCTGTGTATTAAAAGTTCCGGAGAAGCCAATTGAGACGACGGCACCGACATCAAGTGTCGGACAGATGTTTCGTACGCTTTTTGCCAATGATCAGGCAATGACGGTTGTTGTATCGATTATTCTTGTGTATACTTCAGTGAATATCTGCGGAAATCTGGTGCTTTATTTCTTCCAGTTTGATGTCGGAAATGAGGGCGCATATTCCATTTTTGCCGCAGTTGCGTTCGCTGCACAGGTGCTTGTCATGATGATCGTGCCGGCGCTCCGTAAGAAATTTACCAAGGCGCAGCTGTTCGTGTTTGGATTTCTGATTCAGATTGCTGGTTTTCTTGTGATCCTTGCGATGGCATTCGGCGGCGTATACACACCGGAGAACTGGTACATCTTATGTATCCCGGGAATTATGATCTATCTGGGATACGGAATGCTAAATGTGATTATGACGATCTTCTTATCGGATTCGGTGGATTACGGCGAAGTGAAGAATCACACGAGAGAAGAATCTGTTATCTTTTCGATGCAGACCTTTACGGTTAAGCTTGCATCAGGACTTGCAGTGTTTCTTGCCGGTATCGTGGTTGATCTGATCCATCTTGAGACGGATGCTGCCGTACAGTCTGCCAGCACTCTGACGCAGCTTCGTATGTGGATGACGATTCCGTCGGTTCTGCTTCTGATCGTTGGTATCATTGTGTTCAAGAAATGCTATAAGCTTGATGATGCGAAGATGGATGAAATTAAGAAAACGCTTGAGGAGAGAAAATGATTCAGGTTTGGAACAAAACATTCGTATTCGATACAAAGAATACAACCTATTGCTTCCGCGTTCTTGAAACGGGACAGCTGGAGCATCTGTATTATGGCAGAAAGCTTGTAATCACAGAGGAGGAGGATACTGCATCCCTTGTCGAGAAGCATGCTTTTGCACCGGGAAATACGGTACTTTATGATAATGAGCATACGCAGTATTCGCTGGAAGACATGCGCCTTGAGATGTCTTCCCTTGGAAAAGGCGATATCAGAGAACCATTTGTAGAAATTGTGTATCATGATGGCGGCCGCACAAGCGATTTTGTCTATGAATCTTATGAGATTTTAGACAACAGGAAGCCGCTTGAAACGCTGCCGGGTGCATACGAAGAGACGTTACCGGTTCCAGAACTGATCGTGAAAATGCGTGACCGCAATTACGGTCTGACGCTTGAACTGCATTATTGTGTGTTTGAGGAAAGAGACGTGATTACACGATATGCAAAGCTTATCAATACCAGTGAGCAACCGGTAGAACTGAAGCGCCTGATGAGCATGCAGCTTGATGAGATTGCAGAAGATTATGTATTCACGACCTTTAACGGAAATTGGGCAAATGAGATGAATCGCAATGATCATAATGTGGTCTGCGGAAAGATTGTCAATGCATCGGTTACCGGAACTTCGTCGAACCGTGCGAATCCTTTTGTGATGCTGGCACCGGTTGACATAACCGAGGATGCGGGGGAATGTTTCGGTTTTAATCTGATCTATAGTGGAAATCATTATGAAGCCTGTGAATACAATGCGTTTGGAAAACTGCGTCTGGTGAGTGGAATCAATCCGATGGGATTCTCTTATCAGATTGGCGTGGGTGAGAGCTTTGAGAGTCCGGAAGCGGTCATGACTTATTCACCGGATGGCTATAACGGAATGAGTCAGAATATGCATGCATTTGTCAGGGAATGTATTGTAAGAGGTACATGGAAGAAAAAAGAACGTCCGGTACTTCTCAACAGTTGGGAAGCTGCGTATTTTGACATCAACGAAAGAAAACTGTTAAAGCTTGGCAAAGCCGCAAGAGATGTCGGCATCGAATTGTTTGTGATGGATGACGGCTGGTTTGGAGAGAGAAATGATGATAAGACATCCCTTGGAGACTGGTATGTCAATCCGAAAAAACTTCCGGACGGTGTGAGTGGATTGTGCAAAAAGATCAATGATCTTGGACTTTCGTTTGGAATCTGGGTTGAGCCGGAGATGATTAATGTGGAGAGCAATCTTTATAAAAAACATCCGGACTGGACGATGGACATTCCGAGTAAGAATCATGCAGAAGGTAGAAATCAGAGAATGCTCGATCTTGCAAATCCCGAAGTTGTGGACTACATGATTGCATCGATGAGCAATCTCTTCGCAAGTGCAAATATTGCTTATGTAAAGTGGGATATGAACCGCATTGTTTCGGATTGCTATTCGAAGTATCTGCCTGCGAAGAAACAGGGGGAGACCATGCATCGGTATGTGCTTGGACTGTACCGGATGCTGGATGAACTGACGAAACGCTTTCCGGAAATCCTTTTTGAAGGATGTGCATCCGGGGGAAATCGTTTTGATCTTGGAATCCTATGCTTTTTCCCGCAGATCTGGGCGAGTGATAATACGGATGCCGTATATCGTGTGAATGGAATGACCGGATACAGTTACGGCTATCCAATGTCCGTTATGGGTGCACATGTCTCCTCGTGTCCAAACCATCAGACACTTCGCACAACGCCTCTGGAGACAAGATTTGCAGTTGCCGCGTTTGGCGTGCTTGGATATGAGTGTAACCTCTGTGATATGAAGAAGGAAGATTTAGAGGAAATTCGTAAGCAGATTGCGTTATATAAAGAATGGCGAAATGTACTTCAATATGGAACATTTTATCGTGGCAGAAATGCAAAAATACATGAGTGGACATGTGTCAGTGAGGACAAGCGTCAGGCTGTCGGTATGATCATGCAGGAACTCACGCAGCCAAATCATCCGACCGGGCAGTACTTCCCGAAGGGACTTGACGCATCGGCGCGCTACGAGTTTACGAACCGCAGTATGCGCTACAATATTCTCGGTTTCGGGGATCTGGTCAATACCGTATCGCCGGTTCATATCAAGCAGGATTCCCTTGTACATCAGGTACTTGCCAAATGCGTTACCATGCCGGGCGAGACCGAAAGCTACCGTGCATCCGGTTCGGTTCTTATGGCAGGCGTAAAGCTGGCGCAGGGATTTGCTGCTACCGGCTACAGTGAAGAGACGCGGTACTTCCCGGATTTCGCCTCTCGGATGTACTTTATGCAACAAATTTAGAGTATTTTTTATATTCAACGGATTTGGAACGATACCGACCAAATCCTGTTGGTTGAAAAATAAAGTCTACTTCTTTGTTGTAACCATATATTTGAGAATATGGTCCACATATCTGCGCAACATCACATCCGAAGCGCAGAAATCATCCGTCAATTCAAAATAACTGATCTTATCCTTGTATTCTTTGCGGAATTCCGGCTGCATAACACTTTCGCTCTGCGGAAGAAAAGCGCCGGATTTTCTGCTGTAACAGTTGGATGCGCGTGCATTCTCCCGGAAATCCTTATCGACATAAGATGCAACACTCTTGTGGATTGCCATATCCTCCTGCGGAAGGTAGTAGTAATCCTTATAATTTGGATAGAAGTAATGCAGTTCGCCTTCGTAGATCGGAACACGGATCGAAGTGCGCGTCTTGGAAATCATAAGGTAGAAATTGGCAAGCTTATGTGAAATCCGCTTCGGAACCGGATAATCGTTCTGCATCGTAATGATCAGTTCCTGACCGCTTGTGCCGTCAAACGCATGGTAGGTATCAATACGTGTGGAAAGAAGCGTATACTGTCCGTTAAAAATTTCAAGATACGAGAGTACCGGAAGAAGATCGATCATTCCAATGACATCTTCATAATTGTGGAGATGCAACAGATGATAAGTTTCCTCACTCGGATGCTTTACATAATCATGATATACGTTGATTAATTCGCCGCCGGTCTGCTTGTCGTCCCGGGCAAGACCGAGAAATGTCTCGATCGTTTTCTGCTTATAGTTTGGTAACTTGAGCAGGAATTTAAGTTCTGATACGGACTTGAAGATATCCAGATAGTTGAACTCCTTAAAATGCTCCGGAATGTCGTACCGGTCGCATTTTGCCTTGAGGAAAGGCACATCAAATCCGACACCGTTAAAGGAGATGATCGTATCATACTGGTTTAAAATTTCAAGAAATGCATTTAAAACCAGACATTCTTCTTCTGGTTTTTCCGCAAAAAACTGATCGATACAGATGTACTTTCCGTTTTTCCTGGCGCAGCCGATCATATAGAGCGTCGAAGAGGCAGGAGAAAAGCCGGTCGTCTCGATATCAAAGAAGATCGAATGATCGTCAAAAATGAGATCCGTAAGTGGATCCTGCTTAATATAAAGTTCTTCTTTATGTGTACTTTTCATAGAGATCTCCTTTGCATTTTCTAGTTATTATTCTAACATATTTCCTATTTTTCGTCATCTTTTCTTGTATTAAAAAGAATACACAATATTGAGAAAAAATAGTAAATTTGCATTTCAAATTAGTGAGAAAGTGCTATAATCTATTTGTTAATGTGTCAGAAACTATAACGTTTCGACAAATAATTATAGGAAAGAGGGCACAAAGATGGGTTTGAAAACATTTAAAGGCGGCGTTCATCCGTATGAAGGCAAAGAACTTGCCAAGGATGCGCCAATCAAAGAAGTTCTACCCAAGGGAGAATTGGTATTCCCGTTGTCTCAGCACATCGGAGCACCAGCTACCCCGGTTGTCGCTGTAGGTGATACAGTGCTTAAGGGTCAGAAGATTGCGGAAGCGGGCGGCTTCGTATCTTCACCGATCTATTCATCTGTATCCGGTACAGTCACAAAAATTGAGCCGCGGCGTGTTGCTGTGGGCGATATGGTCAATTCTATTGTCATTGAGAGTGATGATGAATTTAAGGAAGTTGACTATCAGGCAGTGGATGATGTGACGGCATTATCGAAGGAAGAGGTTATTAACAGAGTCAAAGAAGCCGGAGTTGTCGGAATGGGCGGCGCAGGTTTCCCTACACATGTTAAGCTTTCTCCGAAGGAGCCGGAAAAAATTGAGTACATTATTGCCAACTGCGCGGAGTGTGAGCCATATCTGACCGCAGATTACCGCAGAATGATGGAGAATCCAGAAGAACTGGTTGCCGGAATGAAGATCATTCTTCAGTTATTCGACAACGCAAAGGGAGTATTCGGCGTAGAGAACAATAAGCCGGATTGTATTGCCAAGTTAAAAGAGTTGGTAAAAGACGAGCCACGTATGGAAGTATGTGAGCTTATGACAAAGTATCCACAGGGTGGTGAGCGTCAGCTCATCTACGCAGTTACCGGAAGAACTATCAATTCCAAGATGCTTCCGGCTGATGCGGGATGTATTGTGGACAACGTAGAAACGATGATTGCAGTCTATAATGCAGTCAAAAACGGAATTCCTGTGATGAAGCGTGTTGCAACCATTACCGGTGATGCAATCACGAATCCATCCAATTTCCTTTACAGTATGGGAACACCTTATGCGCAGCTTGTGGAAGCAGCCGGCGGATTTAAGGTACAGCCGGAGAAAATTATTTCCGGTGGTCCGATGATGGGATTTGCCATGTTTGGACTTGATGTTCCTACAACAAAGACTTCTTCTTCACTTCTTTGTCTCGGCAAAGATGCAGTTGCAGAGAATGAGCCTCTTGCATGCATTAATTGTGGACGTTGTGTAGAAGCTTGTCCGGAGAATCTGATTCCTTCACGCCTCGCTAAGTTTGGTAACAACGGACAGATGGCAGAATTTGAGAAGTGGCACGGACTTGAGTGTATCGAGTGCGGAAGCTGTACTTATGTATGTCCATCCAGAAGACAGGTTGCACAGTCTGTTAAGACTATGAAGAAGTTAGTACTGGCAGAGAAGAGAAAGAAAAAGTAAGAAAGAGGTGGATTGTTGTGAGTGAAAAATATCAGGTTTCATCTGCACCACATGTCCGTGCCAAGGATTCCACAAGCAGAGTGATGCTGTATGTGATTATTGCATTGCTTCCGGCCAGCCTGTTTGGTATCTGGAATTTTGGTTATAAGGCATTGGTTTTAATTTTAGTAACTATCGCAAGCTGTCTTGCGTCAGAATGGATCTTTGACAAGATCGTACATAAGAAGAATAGTTTGCCGGATCTTAGTGCTGTTGTAACAGGACTTCTTCTTGCATTAAACCTTCCGGCAGGTCTCCCTTGGTGGGAGGCAGTGATCGGATCTGTATTTGCAATCGTTATCGTTAAGATGCTTTTCGGAGGACTTGGACAGAACTTCATGAATCCGGCACTTGGCGGACGTTGCTTCCTTCTGATCGCTTTTGCTGCAGATATGACCAATTTCAGCAGCGCAAAATTTGAGGCATATTCCGGAGCTACGCCTCTTGGAATGATCCGTAATCAGGGACTTGATTCCGTGAATATTATGGATATGCTGACAGGTAAGATTCCTGGAACCATCGGTGAGACATCTGTGATCGCCATCCTGATCGGAGCAATTTTCCTGATTCTGATGGGTGTCATTGATCTTAAGATTCCGGCATCTTATATTGTTACATTTGCAATCTTTATGTTTATCTTCGGTGCGCAGCGCTTTGACATGACTTATGTTGTTGCAGAACTCTGCGGAGGCGGACTGATGCTGGGTGCTTTCTTTATGGCAACCGACTATGTAACTTCGCCGATTACGCCGATGGGACAGATTTTGTTTGGTATCTGCTGCGGTCTTCTGACCGGTATCTTCCGTTGCTTCGGTGCGAATGCAGAGGGCGTATCTTTTGCAATCATCTTAAGCAACCTTCTTGTTCCACTGATTGAGAAGATTACAGTGCCGAACGCATTTGGTGTTGTAAAGGAGGCAAAGAAGAATGAATAAACAGATCGTACATGACGCTTTGGTTTTGACTGCCTTTACACTTGTGATCGGTGTGATCCTTGGTGCTGTATACGGTATTACGAAGGCTCCGATCGACAAAGCCAATGAGGAAGCCAAGAAAGAAGCTTATCAGGCTGTATTTGCAGATGCAGATGCATTTAACCAGAAGGATTACGATGCAGACGAGGCCAACAAGATGGTTTCTGATGCAGGATATGATGACACAATCAATGATGTTGAGGAAGCAGTTGATGCATCCGGTAACGTACTTGGATATGTCATCACAGTTACCGCCAAAGACGGAAGCCAGGGAAGCATCACATTCTCTGTTGGTATCCAGAATGACGGTACGGTAAACGGATATTCCATTACCGATATCTCTGAGACTCCGGGTCTTGGTATGAAGGCACAGGAAGAGGAGTTCTACGGACAGTTTGAGAATAAGAAAGTAGATTCCTTTACGGTTGTAAAACAGACACCTTCTTCGGATGATCAGATTGAAGCAATCACCGGATCCACCATTACTTCAAAAGCAATGGCAAACGGTTGTAACGCTGCAATTCTTTACTTCCAGAATGCGTTAGGAGGTGCTCAGTAATGAACAAATATGTTGAACGTTTATACAATGGTGTGATCAAGGAGAACCCGACCTTTGTCCTGATGCTTGGTATGTGTCCGACACTTGCGGTAACATCTTCTGCAGTCAACGGACTTGGTATGGGACTTTCCACATTGGTTGTACTCGTATTTTCAAACCTTTTGATCTCTTTATTCCGTAAGGTGATTCCAAACGGAGTGCGTATGCCGGCTTATATCGTGATCGTTGCATCACTCGTAACCGTAGTACAGTTTCTGATGCAGGCTTATTTACCGAGTCTGTCAAACGCATTGGGTGTATACATTCCTCTGATCGTTGTAAACTGTATCATTCTTGGCCGTGCAGAAAGCTATGCATCGAAGAATGGCCCGATCGAGTCAATCTTCGATGGAATCGGTATGGGACTTGGATTTACTATGGGACTTACGATTATTGGTCTCATCCGTGAGATCCTTGGAGCCGGAACATTCTTCGGACTTCCGTTCCTTTCCGCCATCAAGGGCTTTACACCAATCACCATCTTTATTATGGCACCTGGTGCATTCCTTGTACTTGCATTCCTTGTAGCCGGAATGAATATCATTCGTAAGAAGATGGAAGCAAAAGGCAAGCCGCTTGCAGAGCCTTCCGGATGTCTGTCAGGCGACTGTGCACATTGTGGTCAGTCTGCATTGTGCACCGGCAAGAGTGCTGCTTCCTCAGACAATAAAGAGGCATAGGGAGGGAGAAGACGATGAGTACATTAGCTGAATTAGTTTTGATCGCAGTTGGTTCTGCAATCGTAAACAACGTAGTATTGAGTCAGTTCCTCGGTATCTGTCCGTTCCTTGGTGTATCCAAGAAGACAGAGACTGCTGCCGGTATGGGTGGAGCCGTAATCTTCGTTATTACAATTTCCTCCTTTATCACAGGACTGATCTATAAATTTATTCTGGCCAATCCGTTCCTCGTATCCAAAGGAATCGATCTGACCTACTTAAAGACAATCGTATTTATTCTTGTTATCGCTGCATTGGTACAGTTCGTAGAGATGTTCTTAAAGAAGAGCATACCTTCTTTGTATCAGTCGCTTGGTGTGTATCTTCCGCTGATCACGACAAACTGTGCGGTACTTGGTGTTGCGCTTAACTGTGTAACGTATGAATACAATCTGTTAGAATCTGTTATATACGGATTCTCTACTGCTCTCGGATTCTTTATCGCAATCGTACTGATGGCCGGAATCCGTGAGAAAATTGAATACAATGACATCCCTAAGACATTCAGAGGTACCGCAATCGTATTGATTACCGCATGTCTGATGTCAATCGCATTTATGGGATTCTCAGGAATGATTTAGGAGGAAAAGAATATGCTTACTGGAATTATTGTCGCAGCCATCGTAGTTGGCTGTGTTGGAATTATTCTTGGATTTTTCCTCGGAATCTCCGGAGAGAAATTCAAAGTTGAAGTAGACCCGAGAGAGGAAGCCATCCTTGAGGTTCTTCCTGGTAACAACTGTGGTGGCTGCGGCTACGCAGGTTGTTCCGGTCTTGCCGCTGCAATCGCCAAGGGTGAGGCTCCGGTCGGACAGTGTCCGGTCGGTGGTGATCCGGTTGCTGCAAAAGTCGGCGAGATCATGGGTGTCTCTGCTGGCGCTTCGGTAAAGAAAGTCGCATTTGTAAAATGTGCAGGAACCTGCGAGAAAGCAAAACAGGATTACGATTACACCGGAATCGAAGATTGTGCTGCTATGGCATTTGTTCCAAACGGTGGACCTAAGACTTGTAATTATGGATGTCTTGGATTCGGAAGCTGCGTAAAGGCTTGTCCGTTTGATGCAATTCATGTTGTTGACGGTATTGCAAAGGTTGATGAGAAGGTATGTAAGGCCTGCGGTAAATGTGTTGCTGCATGTCCGAAGCATCTGATCGAACTTGTTCCTTATGAGGCAATGCACCTTGTACAGTGCAGTTCCAAGGATAAGGGTAAAGATGTAATGAATGCCTGCTCCGTAGGATGTATCGGATGTCATCTCTGTGAGAAGAATTGTCCTTCTGATGCAATCCATGTTGTTGACAATATCGCATACATTGATCAGGAGAAATGTACAGGCTGCGGAATCTGTGCAGAGAAGTGCCCGAAGAAGATCATCTTATAGTATGCAAGTGATTGTTTTGTAAGAATACGGATTTTTGTCAGAATTTTATTTTTACAAAAGCAGAGAAAAATATAACGAAACCCGTTCGGAAATGAATCTGAGCGGGTTTCGTTTTGTCTATAAAATGGAATAAGATATATTGTTGGTTTGTTGTAAAATTTTAATTCTCTTCAAAGATTACTGTGTTTCCGATTCCGGAACTGCAATGGGGTTTGCCATCATTTGTGACGAAGATGGCTTCCGTATCTTTTGTATTTTCAATCAGATTCATTCCCTCTTCAAGTCCAAGTGCAAAGCAGGTGGTGCTTAAAGCATCACCGTCCATCGAACTTTTGCTGATGATCGTGACCTGGTAGAGATCATTCTCAATCGGATATCCGGTTGTAGTATCTAGTATATGATGATAGATTTTATCACCGATACGATAGTAGCGCTCGTAGATGCCGGAGGATACAACAGATGCATCCTTTACTTTGATGACTCCGAGACTGGTTCCACTTGCTGCAAAAGGTTTCTGGATACCGATGGCATAGTTGTCGCCGCTTGCTTTCTCGCCGAGTGTCAGCACGTTGCCACCGAGACTGATCACACCTTCTGTGATTCCCTGATCGCATAGATAGGAGCGCATCTGATCTGCAATGTAGCCTTTGGCAATACCGCCGAGATCAAGTTTTACATCGGGATCGTGCAGGCGAACCTGATTACCTTTGATCTCAATCGAACGATAGTCGATGTGTGCTAAAGACTTTTTGATATCGTTATTGGATGGAAGAACGGATGCGTCGACTTCGTTGTCAGAGGAATCTGAGTTTTCTGCAATCTCGGAGATGTTCCATAGATCGGAGAGAGCACCGATTGCAATATCAAATTTTCCGTCACTTTCTTTTCCATAGTTTATTCCGTCTTGTATCAGTTCTAATGTGTCATCACTTACTGTGACATACTTCCCATCTGCATCGTTAATCTGCAAAATCTCGCTGCCGGCGATGGTATTGGAAAACTTATTTTCATATTCTTTTGCAAGGGAGAAACAGTCATTGATGTATTTCTCGTCATCGGTTCCATATAGTGTAATGGTAATGATTGTGTCAAAATAGAAGCCTTCTTTGGAAACTTTTTTCGGTTCGGAGGAGCAGCCAGACAAGAGACCACAAAGAAGTGTGGTGAGCAGGAATATTCCAATCATACGGTTTGTGAAGTTGTTTCTATGTTTCTTTATTTTAAATCTTAATGGTTCCATTTGTTTATCCTTTACTATCTTAATATTATGTTCGTATACTGGCAGAATCTATGGATGCATTTGCGATTGCATATCATATAGAATCTGAAATTTACTATAACGCAAATTTCGTTATGCGACAAGACTTGCTTTTTCTTGTACCGATAGGCTTTTTCATTAAGAATATCGTGCAAAACATATCGATTTATATTATAATCATGTAAGATGCTTATATTACATATGGAATGATGGCATACGGGCAAATATACAAAGGATTGAAGAAATGAGTAAACTTTATTTTATCGTCAATACGAACGCAAGAACCGGTAAAGCAGGATTTGTGTGGCACAGAATCTGTAACATGCTTGAGGAGCGGAAGATCGCGTATGAAGCATACGAGACAAAATACGAGGGACATGCAACGGAACTTGCGCGGGAAATCTCACAGAAGGATAAGGATAAAATTTATTTGATCGTAGTCGGTGGAGACGGCACAATGAATGAAGTGTTAAATGGTATTACCGATTTCGACAAGGTGCGGTTCGGCATGATCCCAAGCGGATCCGGAAATGATTTCGCGAGAGGACTTATGATTGACAAGAATCCAAATATCGCGCTGCATCAGATCTTAAAGGCGATCGCGAGGGAAAAGAATGGAATTCCGGTGTCGAGAGTGGACATAGGACAGGTTCGCTGGGGCGAGACGGAGGAAGAAAGCCGGATTTTCGGGATCAGTTCCGGGATCGGTCTGGATGCGATCGTCTGTAAGAAGGCGTTACATTCGAAATTAAAGAAAGTTTTGAACAAAATCCATCTTGGAAAACTCACGTATCTTTTACTTACGGTTTCTTCGCTTTTTTCAATGAAGACGGCGGAAGTGACACTTGAATGTGGAGATAACCATTGTGTACATAAAATGAATAAGATGATTTTTGCAGCGGCGATGAATCTGCGTGCGGAAGGCGGCGGTGTGCCGATGGCACCGAAAGCATCTCCGACAGACGGAATGTTATCACTGAGTATGGCACACGGTATTCCGAAGCTTCTTACATTCTTCTGCCTGCCACTTCTGGTTGCGGCGAAGCATGAGAGAATCCGTGGATTTGCTGTGATTGATGCACCGGTACTCAGGCTGCACGCGGATCAGCCACTCGTGCTGCACGCGGACGGAGAATACTGTGGCGATGTGACAGATGTGGAGTTCGTCTGTCTTACTGGTAAATTGAAGCTTTTGCGGTAAAGTCTTGATGATGTCGGGCACTCGTTTGGATAAGAGGATGAGAGGCGCTGATTACCAGACGAATGGTTTTGTATTTTTGCGGAAGATATGATAGAGTATAATGTAATCACTTCTTGGGAAGTGATTATGCAGCGTCCGACCTTCACCGAAGGTGAATTCTCATGGCCGGATGTTCCATGCGAGGCAATAAGAATCGAGGATAAGTTTAGAATGAAAAGTGAAACAGGATACAAGCGTGTCGTAGTTAAAATTGGTTCCTCATCCCTGACACATGAGGAGACCGGTAAATTAGATCTTGGCAAGATGGAGCAGCTGGTGCGTCAGCTCAGCGATCTGCGTAATCGTGGAATGGATGTGTGTCTGGTCAGCTCTGGTGCAATCGCTGTCGGACGATCTGCGATGGGCATTCATGAGAGACCGACGGATATCTCGATGAAGCAGGCATGTGCGGCGGTCGGTCAGGCAAAGCTGATGATGGTCTATCAGAAGCTTTTTGCAGAGTATAATGAGACGGCAGGACAGGTGCTTCTGACGAAAAACACGATGATCAATCCGGTATCGAGAGAAAATGCGAAAAATACGTTTGAGGAATTGTTCCAGCTTGGTGTAATTCCGATTGTAAATGAGAATGATACAACGAGTACTTATGAGATGCAGTTTGGTGACAATGATACACTGTCTGCATTGGTTTCCTCGATGGTCGGGGCGGATCTGTTGATCCTTTTGTCGGACATCGACGGTCTGTATACCGATGATCCACATACGAATCCGGATGCGAAGCTGGTTCAGGTAGTGGAGAATCTGGACGAAGAGATTCTTGGTATGGCCAAGGGAACGACCGGCAGCAATGTCGGAACCGGTGGTATGACAACGAAGCTTACTGCCGCTAAGATTGCAACATTGTCCGGCACTGATATGATTATTGCAAACGGCGCTGATGTGAAGATTCTTGCGCAGATTTTTGAGGATGCATATACCGGAACGCTTTTTAAGTCCAATAGGAATGCAAACTTTAATCTGGCAACATATGTTATGGAGACGATAGGATAATGACACAGGAAAAAATTGATCGTATTAATGCGTTATATCGCAAATCACAGGCGGAAGGTCTGACGGAAGAGGAGAAGAAGGAGCAGGCTTTGCTTCGCAAAGAATTTGTAGCTTCCGTCAAAAGCAATCTGCGCAGCCAGCTCAACAATATTGACATGGTCAATGAAGATGGCAGTGTAGAAAATCTTGGTGAAAAATATGGAAAGCAAAGCCCAACTTCGTAAGCGGATCAAAGGGATAAGAAATTCACTCACAGAAAACGAACGTATTACTTACAGTCGTCAGATTTCGGAGCAATTGCTAAGACAGCCATGGTATGAAAGCAGCGAAGAGATTCTCGTTTATTCCGCGATACAAAGCGAGGTGGATCTGTCTGTATTCTGTAAACAGGCGTGGCTTGATGGCAAAATGCTTTATTTTCCAAAGGTGTTTGGAGACCATATGGTGTTTTTTCTCGTCAGGGATGAACAACAATTATGTTCGGGGGCATTTGGCGTGATGGAGCCGGATGTAGAGCATGTTTCGCTGCCACTGTATCTGCCGTCCGGGAATGTTGTGCCGATGCTTGTGCCGGGGGTCGCTTTTTCGAAGAATGGCGATCGGATCGGATATGGCAAGGGTTATTATGATCGCTATATGGTAAGACACCCGGAAGTGAATACGGTGGGTATTTGTTTTACGTGTCAGCTTTTGGATGAAATTCCAGCGGAATCGCAGGACATTGCTATGCATCAGATTGTAACAGAGGAACAGATATATTCGCTTTAGAAAAACGTAACCGATACATGAGCTAAAATATGAGAAACCAGTCAGGAGGATCTTGGAATGGATTTGGAAGAATTATGTAAGAGGGCGCATGATGTCCGGATTAAGGCAGGCATGCTTGATACAAAGGTGAAAAATGAAACCTTAAATAAGGCTGCAGATGCACTTCTTGCGCATGAGACAGACATCCTTGCGGCAAATGCGATTGATGTAAAAAACGGACAGGAACGCAATATGCCGGCAGGTCTTCTTGATCGTCTGACATTAAATCATGATCGTATTGCCGGTATGGCAGATGGACTCAGACAGATTGCAAAGCTGGATGATCCGATCGGGGAAGTGTTATCCATGAAGAAGCGGCCGAATGGATTGATGATCGGCAAGAAACGTGTGCCGATCGGTGTTATCGGTATCATTTTTGAAGCCCGTCCGAATGTGACTTCCGATGCGTTCGGTCTGTGCTTTAAATCTGGAAACTGTGCGATTCTTAAGGGCGGAAGTGATGCGATTCATTCGAACATTGCAATTGTTTCAGCAATGCAGGAGGCCTTACGAGAGATGAATATTCCGGATGGTGTGCTCAGCCTGATTGAAGCGACGGATCATGAGACGACGAACCGCTTTATGAAGATGAAGCAGTATGTGGATCTTCTGATTCCAAGAGGTGGAAGAGGTCTGATCCAGACCGTTGTCAATGAGGCGACAATCCCGGTCATTGAGACCGGAACCGGAAACTGCCACGTATATGTGGATGATTCTGCTGATTTTGACATGGCAGTCAACATTATAAGAAATGCAAAGACACAGCGCATCGGTGTCTGCAATGCCTGCGAATCGATTGTTGTGAATCGTGCGATCGCGAAGGAATTTCTTCCTAGATTGTATGCTTCTCTCAAAGAGTATGACGTGCAGATGCGCGGAGACGATACGGCAGTCGAATGTTTAGGTGCAGATCAGCCACTCGTTATTCCTGCAACGGAAGAGGATTGGGGAACGGAGTATTTAGACTATATTATGTCGGTTAAAGTGGTCGATACGATTGATGAGGCGATTGAACATATTAACCGCTATAATACGTCCCATTCTGAGACAATTGTTACGCAAAATTATGATCATGCGCAACAATTCTTAAATGAGATTGATTCTGCCTGCGTTTACGTCAATGCATCAACACGTTTTTCAGATGGAAATGAATTTGGATTTGGCGCAGAGATCGGAATCAGTACCCAGAAGCTGCATGCGCGTGGACCGATGGGATTAGAAGCGCTTACCAGCTACAAATATATTATTTACGGTAATGGACAGATCCGTCCGTAAATTGGATTTTTATAGAAATAATAACGATTACAAGAGGTAAATATGAGAGACTTAGAAGCAAATGTGCTGACCGGAGCGGAAGAGACAAAGCTCCAGTATGATTATATAGAGAAGGCGAAGACTTACGTACAGGAGAAGGAAGCGGAACTTGGCCGCAAGCTGACCTGCTGCGTTAAGACTTTCGGATGTCAGATGAATGCCAGAGATTCTGAGAAGCTTGTCGGAATTCTGACGGATATCGGATATATCGAGACAGAAGACGAGCATGCGGATTTTGTGATCTATAATACCTGTACCGTTCGTGAGAATGCGAACAATAAGGTGTATGGACGATTGGGTTATCTGTCCAATTATAAGAAGAAAAATCCGCATATGATGATCGCTTTGTGCGGTTGCATGATGCAGGAGCCGACCGTTGTGGAGAAAATCCGCAAGTCGTACCGTTTTGTCAATCTGATTTTTGGAACGCATAATATCTATAAATTTGCAGAGCTTTTATGCCGCAGCATGGAGTCGGATTCTATGATCGTTGATATCTGGAAAGATACGGACAAGATTGTAGAAGATCTTCCGATTAAGCGTAAATTCTCCTTTAAGTCGGGCGTTAACATTATGTTCGGCTGTAATAATTTCTGCAGCTACTGTATTGTACCGTATGTAAGAGGCCGCGAGAGAAGCCGTGAGCCGAAGGATATCATCCGTGAGATCGAGGGACTGGTTGCTGATGGTGTGTGTGAAGTTATGCTGCTTGGTCAGAATGTCAATTCTTACGGAAAGAACCTGGAGAATCCGGTCACGTTTGCGGAACTGCTGCGTGAAGTCAATAAGATTGAGGGACTTAAGAGAATTCGTTTTATGACATCCCATCCGAAGGATCTGTCAGATGATCTGATCCTTGCGATGAAGGAATGTGACAAGGTATGTAAGCATATGCATCTTCCGCTGCAGTCCGGAAGTTCAAGAATCCTTAAGATCATGAATCGTCATTACGACAAGGAACAGTATCTTGAGATTGTTAGAAAGCTTCGTGATGCGATTCCGGATATCGCTTTGACTACGGATATTATTGTAGGATTCCCGGGGGAGACAGAAGAAGATTTTATGGAGACAATGGATGTAGTGAAGCAGGTGGAGTATGACAGTGCTTTCACATTTATCTATTCCAAAAGAACCGGTACACCGGCGGCTTCCATGGAGAATCAGTGTGATCCGGATGAGGTAAAGCGGCATTTTGATATGCTTTTGAAGGAAGTACAGCAGATCAGTACAAGGAAAGCAATGGAGCTTGAGGGTAAGGTGGTGGAAGTGCTTGCGGAGGAACCGAATGAGCAGGATGCTTCCCTGATTACAGGTCGTCTTGCCAACAATGCGGTTGTACATTTCCCGGGAGATGCAGGTATGATCGGAAAGCTTTATCAGGTGAAGCTGACAGAGTGTAAGGGCTTTTATTATCTTGGAGAAGTTGTAGCAAATGAATAAACGAATCGGAAAAAATGATTTGCTTTTATTGGGAGTGCTGCTATGCGTTTGCATTGCAGTGCTCTTAGTCTTTTCTTTCGGCAAAGGAAAAGCCGGGGCAACTGTGGTTGTCACAGTTGATGGAAAAGAATATGGCAGATACGATCTTGCAAAGGAACAGAAAGTGCCGATCTATAATGATCAGGGAGAAGTTACGAATACGCTTTTGATCAGGGATCACAAGGCGGATATGATCGATGCGGACTGCAGGGATCTATTGTGCGTAAAACAGAAAGCAGTTGATCGAAGCGGAGAGACGATCGTGTGTCTTCCGAACCGTGTGGTGGTATCGGTGGAAAATGATAGTCAGGACGCTTTGGATGGATTTGCACAGTAGCTTAAGAAATTATGCGGGATGAAGGTGACGGAAGTGAAGGACAATTATGTGAAAAGAATTGCATATCTGGGGGTGTGTATTGCGGTAGCGATGATCTGCAGTTATATCGAAACAATCATTCCGTTTTTCTTTGGAGTTCCGGGTATGAAGTTAGGCTTAACCAATTTTGTGATTCTTTTTGTTTTGTACACGATTGGAATGCGGGATGCGGTTGCTGTTTCCGTTATCCGTGTTTTTCTGGTCGGTGTATTGTTTGGAAATGCATTCAGTATTCTCTACTCATTGGTCGGCGGAATACTTAGTCTGCTTGTTATGTGGATGCTTAAGAGACTTGGAAGGTTTCAGATGATTTCCGTGAGTGCGGCAGGAGGAATCGCACATAATCTCGGTCAGATTATCGTTGCGACGATCATCGTGAAAAATTATAATGTGATGTATTATTTCCCGTTTCTGATGATATGTGGATTACTTACCGGTGTGCTGATCGGTGTGATTGCGCAGGAGATGGTTATTCGAATTCCGGAATCCTTATGGAAAAGCAGATAATACTTGAAACAAGAACAAATGTTTGGTACAATCATAGATATTGATAGAAGAACAGGAGTTATGAAGGAACGTGTACGCATATATTAAGGGTGAATTGACAGAGATTGATATCGATTATATCGTGATAGAGACCGGGGGAATCGGATACCGGATTTTTATCCCGGCGAAGACGTTTGAATATCTTCCGCCTGTCGGGGAGGAACTTAAGGTATATACTTATCTGCATCTGCGTGAGGATGTGATGGTACTTTATGGTTTCTTGACGAAGGATGATCTGGAATTGTTTAAGCAATTGATCACGGTAAGCGGAATTGGACCGAAGGGAGGACTTGCTATCCTCTCGACACTGGATGCGGATGATCTGCGTTTCGCCGTATTATCCGGCGATGCGAAGGCAATCTCCAAGGCTCCGGGAATTGGTGCGAAGACGGCACAGAGAGTGATTTTAGAACTCAAGGATAAGATGTCACTGGAAGACGCCTTTGAGAAGAAGACGATGCATGTGGAAGAGAGAGCACAGTCTGCGGGTGGCACTTCTGTCAAGAATGATGCCGTTATGGCATTGACTGCACTTGGATATTCCAGCACGGAGAGCCTGAAGGCAGTTTCCAAAGTTACCATTACCGAAGACATGGATGTTGAAGATGTGCTGAAAGCAGCACTTAAATTTCTGCTGTAATTAAGTTTGGACGATTGCGACTCTTTTATTGTGGTAATCGTCGATGGAATTTAGATCAATACAAGGAGAATCCACAGATGGAAAAGCGTGTAATTTCTACGCAGCTGCAGGAGGAGGATTACAAGATTGAATCGAGTCTGCGCCCGCAGCGCCTGGAGGATTATATCGGACAGGAAAAGATTAAAGATAATATGAAAGTCTATATCGAGGCGGCGAAGGAGCGAGGAGAGGCACTTGATCATGTTCTCTTTTACGGACCGCCCGGACTTGGTAAGACGACACTGGCCGGGATTATTGCCAATGAGATGGGTACGCACCTTAAGGTGACTTCAGGACCTGCGATTGCAAAGCCGGGAGAGATGGCTGCAATTCTCAATAATCTCGCGGAGGGAGATATCCTCTTTGTCGATGAGATCCACCGATTGAATCGACAGGTAGAGGAGGTTTTATATCCGGCGATGGAGGACTATGCAATCGATGTGATGATTGGCAAAGGAGAATCGGCAAGATCGATTCGCCTGAATCTCCCTAAATTTACACTGGTCGGTGCAACAACGCGAGCCGGAATGCTTTCTGCGCCGCTGCGTGACCGCTTTGGTGTGGTCAGTCATATGGAATATTATACGGTGGATGAACTGAAGTCGATCATTTTGCAGTCTGCTCATGTGCTTGATGTGGCGATTGATGACAAGGGAGCATTTGAACTTGCGCGCCGTTCGAGAGGAACGCCTAGACTTGCTAATCGTCTGCTCAAGCGAGTAAGAGATTTTGCACAGGTGAAATATGACGGCAGGATTACGTATGAAGTTGCTGCATTTGCGCTTGATCTTCTTGAAGTGGATAAGATGGGACTGGATCAGAATGACCGCAATATCATTCTGACGATTATTGATAAATTCGCTGGTGGTCCGGTCGGTCTTGATACGCTTGCAGCCGCAATCGGTGAGGATTCCGGAACGATTGAGGATGTCTATGAACCTTATCTTGTGAAGAATGGATTTATCAATCGTACACCGAAGGGGCGTGTGGCAACGGATTTCGCTTATGAGCATTTTGAGAGGGAACGTGTATAACTTTTATGCCGGATTGCTTCGATGATGGAATTTCCTATCCCAAGGATCAATTATTTCGTAAGTAGCAGTTGCTTTTGCGCCCCATTGCGATTATAATACAAGATATAGTGCGTAAGAGAACTGGAGGATACGATATGTCAGCCAAAACAAGTGCCGAAGTGGTAATTGATGGAAAAGTATATACATTGAGCGGTTATGAGGGAGAGGAATATCTTCAGAAGGTTGCTGCTTATATCAATAATAAGATCAACGAATTCGAAGCAATTGAGGATTATCGTCATATTCCTCTTAATATGAAGAATACATTGATTCAGCTTAATATTGCAGATGATTATTTTAAAGCGAAGGCGCAGGTTGAAAAGCTTGAGCGGGATATCGAGAATAAGGACAAGGAACTCTATGATCTGAAGCATGATCTGATTTCGAACCAGATTAAGACAGAGAGTGCGGAGTCTTCCTTGAAGGAACTTGAGCAGGAGAACAAGGAATTGCTTTTGAATAAAGCAAGACTGGAAGCTGCACTTGAGGATAAGCTTCTTGATGGTAAGCCTGCTTCAACGGCTGCGAATGCAAATACGAAGAAAAAATAATTAGGATGCTGTCGCACTAAGCGGCAGCATTTTTATCATAGAAATTTAATCGGAGAAGCTTAATACAAAATTAAGGAAGCAAAGGCTGATTACAATACAAAGATATAGTATAATAGGACACATGAATATAGAGATGACAAGAGACTTGAATACAAAGAAACAGAATACGAGGGAGCGGGGCTTTGAACTATTGGCACCGGCAGGTTCCTTTGAAATCTTTAAGGCGGTGATCGCTGCCGGGGCGGATGCGGTCTACGTGGGCGGAAATCTGTTTGGAGCCCGTGCGTATGCCAATAATTTTTCGACGGAGGAGCTTCTTGCGGCGATTGATTATGCACATCTTCACGGAGCGAAGGTTTATCTTACGGTTAATACGCTTCTCAAAAATACGGAATTGACGCGCAAACTTTATGACTATCTTCTTCCTTTCTATGAGCAGGGACTGGATGCTGTGTTGGTGCAGGATATGGGAGTCTTTTCGTTTATTCGGAGGTATTTTCCGGATCTCCCAATCCATACCAGTACGCAGATGACGGTGACAGGCGTTGAGGGCGCGAAAATGATGCAGAGACTCGGTGCAGAGCGTGTCGTGATGGCACGGGAGGTTTCGCTGGCCGAGATGAAACGGATCTATGATGAGACCGGTGTGGAATTGGAAGCATTTGTGCACGGTGCATTGTGTTATTGTTATTCTGGACAATGTCTGCTCAGCAGCATGCTCGGCGGTCGAAGCGGTAATAGAGGACGTTGCGCGCAGCCTTGCCGTCTTGCGTATTCCGTACTTGATGAGAATCACAAAACTTATGAGAAAGACAGTTATGTATTGAGTCTTAAGGATATGTGTGGGATTGAGGATCTGGAGCAGCTTTACGAGGCTGGTGTCTATTCCCTCAAGATTGAGGGAAGAATGAAGCAGGCGCCGTATGCTGCAGGTGTGGTTTCTTATTACCGGAAATATATTGATCAGTTTCTCGAACATAAGAAGCAGAAAAAACTCAGTAAATCCGATATGCAGGATATCTTAGATCTTGGTAACCGCTGTGGATTCACAGACGGATATTATCATAAGCAAAACGGTGCGGATATGGTGACGTTTGTGAAGCCAAGTTATGCGAAAACAAATGAGGCTTTGCAGAATGCGATAATCGATCGTTATGTGAATCATGAGAGGAAGATTCCGGCAAGAGGACATTTAACATTGCATCTTGGACAGACTGCAACCTATGAAATTACTGCTGAAAATGATACGGTCTGTGTGAGCGGAATGGAAGTTATGTCTGCACAAAAGAAGCCGTTAAGCGTTGAGGATCTGAAAACCCGTATGACAAAGACCGGTGACACTCCATTTGAGATGGAAACGATCACAGTTGATATGGATGAGAATATTTTCCTTCCGGTTGGTGCCTTAAATCAGCTTCGCCGGGCGGCTGTAGATCAGCTTATAGAATCGATTCTTGCATCTTATCGCAGAAGCAGGACTTCTTTCGCTTTACAGAATGAAGTCGCAGAAAATTACGAAGCGAAACAAGATAAAAACGGATTGCAGGGATCCTTAGATTGCGAGTCTGATTCTCATGTATCAGATGCAAAGGCGGTAGTCAAGGAACCTCGTTGCAGTTGTCTGATTGAGAACAGAGATGTCTTGTCTGAAATCCTGAAAAAAGAATGGATCAGGCGTATCTATCTTGATTTTAGTGCATATCGTTGGAATACTTTTCCGAAAGAGCTTAGGGAAGATATTCTTTGCATAAAAGAGAAGCAAAAGGAAGTATATTTTGCATTGCCACGCATTTTCAGGGCACGGATGTCGGATCTGTTCTTTGAATATCAGGATGAATTGCAGGCATTATCGTTGGATGGCATTATGGTAAGAAATTATGAGGAACTGGCTTTGGCAGAAGAATTATTCCATATGGATCAGGTTGTGATTGATCATAATCTTTATACCTATAATGACCGCGCAATACAGATGTTTCATTCGCTTACGGTCTGTGAAAATACGGTTCCGCTCGAGTTGAATCGCAAAGAAATTTTACATCGGGACAATACAAATAGTGCGATGGTTGTCTATGGTTATTATCCGCTTATGACAACAGCTCCATGTGTGCATGCAAACACTTGCGGATGTGATAAGAAACCGGGACTTTGTTATCTGAAGGATCGTTACCGCAAAGAATTTCCGGTTAAGAATTATTGCGATGCCTGTTACAATGTTGTGTATAATTCGCTTCCGGTTATGCTTTTTGCCAATATGAAGGAACTGAAAAAAAGCGGAATGCAGGAGTTTCGTGTTGACTTCACAGTGGAAACAGTGAGTGAGACAAAAGCGGTTCTTGATCTGATGGAAGAGTTTGTGACAGGACGGAGAGAGGGATATCCGTCTGAGTGGAAAGATCGTTACACGAACGGTCATTATAAAAGAGGAGTCGAATAAATTATGGTGCATCTTATTGTACAGGCATCGAAATATTTGATGATCATTTTATTTATGATCTACACCTTTGAGTGTTTTCATGTGTTCAAATATGAGGGGGATGTCGAAGAACAAAAGCATATTTATGGAGTGCAGAGAGGATTATTATTTTTCATCCATTTTGATGCATTTCTTGTGTTGTATTTAACGACCGGAAATGTGCAGATGATCGGCTTTTATCTGATGCAGCTGGTGCTTCTTGTTATGATGATCGGCTCTTATCATCTGTTGTATAAGCAGGCCTCCGAGCTTGTCCTTAACAATATGTGTATGCTGCTTGCTATCGGATTTATTATTCTGACCCGGTTGTCTTTTGAAAAGGCGTTCCGTCAGTTTATCTTTGTATGTGCAGGAATGTTTATCGGTCTGTTGATTCCGCTTGTGCTCCGCAATATGTCACTTTTTCGAAAGCTGACCTGGATCTATGCAATACTTGGAATCGGCGCGCTCGCGGTCGTGGCGGTAGCGGGACAGACGAGTTATGGCGCAAAATTATCAATCTCTGTCGGAGGGATTTCCATCCAGCCGTCTGAGTTTGTGAAAATCATATTTGTCATGTTTATCGCTTCGATGCTTTATCGCAGGCAGGATTTGCATCAGCTTGTCGTGACAAGTGTTGTATCTGCAGTATTTGTGCTTGCACTTGTAGCGTCGAAGGACTTAGGTGGTGCTTTACTATATTTCTTTACCTATCTGGTTATGATCTATGTGGCAACAAGAAAGTTTGCGTATTTCGGAGCGGGGCTTGGACTTATGACGGTGGCTGCGCTTGTAGGATATAAGATTTTCTCGCATGTGCAGACACGAGTGCTTGCATGGTCGGATCCGCTTGCGGTCATTGACAATGCCGGTTATCAGATCTGCCAGTCGCTTTTTGCAATCGGAACCGGTGGATGGTTTGGACTCGGACTGAATCAGGGAATGCCGAACAAGATTCCGGTTGTGTCGAAGGATTTTGTCTTTGCGGCAATCTCGGAGGAGATGGGAGGTGTGTTTGCGCTCTGTCTGATCATGGTGTGCGTAAGCTGCTTCTTTATGATCATGAATGTTGCGATGCTGCTTAGGGATAATTTTTACCGTCTGACTGCGGTGGGACTCGGAACGCTCTATGCATTGCAGGTGTTTCTCACAATCGGAGGAGTAATCAAATTCATTCCATCAACCGGTGTGACACTGCCACTGGTAAGTTACGGTGGTAGTTCGCTTCTCTCTACCATGATTGTGTTTGGAATGATCCAGGGACTTTATATTGCGAATGCAACAAAGGAAACAGAGAATATTGGAAATCGTAAGAAACAAAAACAAAAAGGCAACAATACAGGGAGAAAACGGACATGAAATTGAGTGACGGATGCTGGTTATGGAAAGAGGGCGTATCCTAACAAACACAAGTGTAAGTTATGTGGAGGCGAATCACGTGGTTAGAAATAAAAAGAAAAACAAAAGTAGACCAAAAGTAGCGAGAAACAAAGAATTTCTTGTGATCATGTATCTGTTTTTAGCACTTTTTCTCGGCTTGATGGCGTATTTTGTATATTTTCAGGTATATAAAAGTGAGGCTTTTATCAATAGTCCGTACAATTCGCTGCAGGATCTCTTCTCGGAGCGGGTGATCCGTGGAGATATTCTTTCTTCGGACGGACAGGTACTTGCCACAACGAAGGTGAGTAAAGATAAGTCGGAGACCAGAGAATATCCGTATGGTCGTGTGTTCGCACATGCGATCGGGTATTCTGTGAATGGCAAAGCAGGGATCGAGAATCAGGAGAACTTTGAACTGCTCCGCTCGCATGAATTCTTTTTAAAACAGATGGGAGCGGATCTTGCTGGCAACAAGACACAGGGAGATACCGTTGTCACAACCTTTGATGCGGATGTACAGAAGGCGGCTTATGAAGCACTTGGCAGCTTTGACGGTGCAGTGATCGCGATGGAACCGGAGACGGGGAAAATCATTACCATGGTCTCAAAACCGGACTTTGATCCGAACACGATCAAAAGAGACTGGGAGACAGTGAACAGTGATTCCAGTACGGCGCTCTATAACCGTGCGACGCAGGGAAAATATGCGCCGGGATCCGTGTTTAAGATTTTTACAGCGCTTGAATATTACAGAGAGAATACAAAAGGATACGAGGATTATCGTTATGACTGTAACGGTTCCATCACAGTGGACGGCAAGACGATTCACTGTGCCGGTAATCATCGACACGGAACACAGGATCTGGAAGCCTCCTTTGCCAATTCCTGCAATTCCTCGTTTGCAAACATTGCATTGACTTTAAATAGAAATAAATTCAAGGAATTATGTGATTCTATGCTTTTTAACAAGAGTCTTCCAATCGCATTTGACTCTTCCAAAAGCAGTTTTTCATTGTCGAAATCCGATACAACAGGAATGGTGATGGAGACCGGAATAGGTCAGGGAAAGACCCTTGTGTCTCCGCTTCATATGATGCTTGTTGCCAGTGCAATTGATAATGACGGAACACTCATGACGCCTTATATGGTGGATCATACCCAGAATGCCGCCGGCGTTACCGTGAAGACGAATGAGGCGAAGGAATACGGAGCACTCATGACGGAAAAGGAGGCGCAGCTTCTGCAGAAATATATGCGTTCTGTTGTGACTTCCGGTACGGGAGGTAAGCTTGCCGGACAGTCTTATGAAGCAAGCGGCAAGACAGGAACGGCGCAGGTGTCGGATTCCTCGGATCAGACGAATGCGTGGTTTGTGGGCTTTGCAAAGAAGGAAGGTTATAAGGATCTTGCAATCGCAGTCGTTGTAGAGAACAGTGGAGCTGGAAGCACTTATGCGGTGCCGATCGCCAAGAAGGTATTTGACGTATATTTTAACAAATGATATACTTTTGACAGAAGTTTTGTAACACGGCACAGGAGGTTTAGCAATGATCGAAGCGACGAGCTGTGGCGGTGTGGTAATTTTTCGTGGAAAGATTTTACTTCTGTACAAGAACTACAGAAATAAATATGAAGGCTGGGTTCTCCCCAAGGGCACTGTAGAAAAGGGAGAAGAATACAAGGATACTGCAATCCGTGAGGTAAAAGAAGAGACCGGAGCTGCAGCGACCATTATTCAGTATGTTGGCAAAAGTCATTATACATTTTCAGTTCCGGAGGATACCGTAGAGAAGGACGTGCACTGGTATCTGATGATGGGCGAAAGTTATTATAGTAAGCCACAAAAGGAAGAATATTTCGTGGATTCCGGATATTATAAGTATCATGAGGCGTATCATCTGCTCAAGTTTGCGAATGAGAAGCAGATTCTGGAGAAAGCGTACAATGAGTATCTGGATTTAAAAAAGAGTAATCTGTGGGGAACCCACAAGTATTATTGAGTATCACAAGACCAAAGGAGTTTGCGGATGAAGTGGTATCGTAAGCTTTACGTCAGCGAATCGATCGGGGATAAAGCCGGTCACATCAAATGGAAAATCAACCATAATGCAGGCACGGTATCTGTGTATGTGATCGCTTTTGCAAGCAATCCGGACAACCTGTTAGATATTATTCCGGCGTGGCAGCTTATGCAGAAAAGTTATCCGAAGAAGAATCTGAAGATCATCGGTCTGGCGAAGGGATACGATGATGCGATCGAACTTACGCAGCAGATCATCGAAGAGACTTATCAGCATACCGGTGATGTTGATGTATGGTCGTATCTGAAAGAGGAGCGGAGGAGACGTGCATGAGTGTTTTGCTTTTGATACTTAAGATCATTGGCATCGTTCTGCTTGTTGTGCTTGCTCTGCTGGTGCTTATCATTATCGCTTTATTGTTTGTTCCGTTTGCGTATCGCGTGAAGGGCAGTTATCACGGAAAACTGGATCTTATAGCAAGTATCTATGGACTATGTTATCTGGCTGGCGGCGGAATCATGGTTTCCGATTCCGGAAAGAAGATTTATCTTCGTATCTTTGGAATCCGTAAATTCTTATCAAGCGGTAATAAACCGGACAAATCCGGTAATACTGACCAATATGATGAAACTATGCAGGATTGTGAAAAGACGGACGATTCCAATGAGCAGATTCCAGCGAAGAAAGCCTTGGATGAGAGCAGAAATGTGATGGACATTCAGGCGGATCCGAATGATAGCGAAGAGACGCAGAGTGTTGGATCCGCGCAGGATGCTTTACCTGAGGTTACTGTGCAGGAGGATACAGATGAAACCGTGGGAGAGAAGAAACGCTTCCGTGGAGTGCGTGCTATAAAAGGCAAATTCAGATGTTGTATCCATGCAGTGCGTGGCTGGATCATCAAAGTGAAAGAAGTGTGGAGGACGTTTGTGCAGGCGGCTCGAAACATCGGGCAGACGATGCGGCGTTTGCAGCGCCTTATGCAAAGCGAGCGGACGAAGAGAGCGTTCACAAAGCTTAAGGCATCCTTGTGGAAATTACTTCATATTCTGATGCCGCGTCGACTGAAACTGGATCTGGAATTTTCAACCGGTTCACCGGATACGACAGCGCAGCTTCTTGGAATCCTGGCCATGTTTCCGGTCGGCTATCAGAACCGGTGGAATGTTCATCCGGATTTTACGGCAGATAATGCGTATGCAGATGCGGAATTTGATGTGAAGGGACGGATACTCGGCTTTTCGCTTTTGAAATTGATTTTGGGATTGGTTCTTGATAAGGACTGCCAAAAATTATATAATTACTTTAGAAATATGAAGGCGTAGATTGGGACAGGAGGATTACAAGATGGCAGATAACAGCTTTAATAATACAGTGGAATCTTTGTTTAAGGGAATGGACAGTTTTATCACAACGAAGACGGTAGTCGGGGATGCGGTGCATATTGGTGATACGATCATTCTTCCGCTTGTGGATGTGTCGTTCGGTGTCGCAGCCGGCGCATTTTCGCAGGAGAAGAAGAATAACGGAGCCGGCGGTATGGGGGGAAAGATCAATCCGAGCGCTGTCCTTGTGATCCAGAACGGTGTGACCAAGCTTGTTAATATTAAGAATCAGGACAGTATGACCAAGATTCTTGATATGGTGCCGGATTTCGTCAACAAGTTTACATCCGGCAAAGGCAAGGATGATGAAGAGCTTACATTTGAAGATGTTGATTTTGAGAAAGCGGATGATGATTCCAATAAGGAAGCATAAACAGATAATAATTGGATAGTTTTATGACGGAAAGCATATATTAGTAACATAATATATGCTTTTTTGGTGGGAAAATGCGTAGAATCTGGGGATATACATTATTCTGGTTTGCGATGGGGATGCTCCTTATGTATATCGTGGGTGGGGGAGTGATTGGAATCCTGTTGATACTTGGCGCGCTTTTGGTGTCTTATCTGTTGTATTCGTGTAGATAGAAGTAACTTTGCATAAAAAAAGAACCACCGCATTGCGATGGTTCTTAAAATACTATGCTCTCTCAACTTTTCCAGATCTAAGGCAGGAAGCACAAACATATAATTTCTGTGGTACTCCGTTTACTTTACAGCTCACACGTTTGATGTTTGATTTCCATACACGATTGGATCTTCTATGAGAATGGCTGACATTATTTCCATAATGTACACCTTTTTCACAAATTGCACACTTTGCCATGATTTTGCACCTCCTTGCATTTCACTAAGTTTGCCTTATATACAAACTCACAACAAATGTATTCTATCAGATTCATTTTTCAATTGCAAGGAAAAATTATAAAAAATTGAAATATATTTACAAGTTTAAGAAAAATGGTTATAATACGAATAGTTATAGAATGAGTGTAAGTATGTCAACTCGCTTATTGAACAGATAAAATTGGAGGTCTGAGTATGAAGGGACAGATGGATACCCAGTATGGTAAGATTTTAATCGATGAAGATGTCATCGCTACTTATGCCGGATCGGTTGCAGTAGAGTGCTTCGGAATCGTCGGTATGGCCGCCGTTAATATGAAGGATGGTCTTGTTAAACTTTTGAAAAGAGATTATCTGACACACGGAATCAGTGTTGTTGTTGAAGAAGATAATCAGATTACAATCGATTTTCATGTCATTATTGCTTATGGTGTGAGCATTACTACGGTTTCTGATAACCTGATCGAAACAGTAAAGTATAAGGTAGAGTCATTTACCGGCATGAAGATCAACAAAATTAACATCTACGTCGAAGGCGTACGTGTCATTGACTAGGGAGGATTAAGAAATTGGAAATCACAAGTATTAATACAGAGGTACTGTCTAAGATGTTTCTCGCCGGTGCGAAGAATCTGGACGCGAAAAAAGAGTGGATTAATGAACTGAACGTATTTCCGGTTCCTGATGGAGATACCGGTACAAATATGTCGATGACAATCATGTCAGCGGCAAGAGAGGTATCTGCGCTCGAGAATCCAACGATGGCTCAGCTTTCCAAGGCAATCTCATCCGGTTCTCTGCGTGGCGCACGCGGTAATTCCGGCGTTATTTTGTCGCAGTTGTTCCGTGGATTCTGTAAAGTGATCGCTTCTTATGATGAAGTGACTGTTTCGGTACTTTCCGATGCATTCCAGAAGGCCGTTGAGACCGCTTATAAGGCAGTTATGAAACCAAAGGAGGGAACCATTCTCACGGTTGCCAAGGGCGCGGCAGATAAAGCATTAGAGATGGTCGATGAGACCGAAGATCTTGTTGTATTCTGTGACGAAGTAATCAAGCATGCAGATTATGTATTAAGCCAGACCCCAGAGATGTTACCTGTATTAAAACAGGCGGGCGTGGTAGATTCCGGCGGACAGGGACTTATGCAGGTGTTAAAAGGCGCTTATGACAGCCTTCTTGGTAAAGAGATCGACTATGAGATCGAGGATGTTTCCAAAGGATCCGGCGTTGTCAAGATTTCAGCAGAGACAGAGAAAGAGATCAAATTCGGTTACTGTACCGAGTTTATCATTGTTTTGAACAAACCTCTCACAGAGGCAGAGGAGCATGAATACAAAGCATTCCTTGAATCCATCGGAGATTCGATCGTTGTGGTAGCGGACGATGAGATCGTTAAGACTCACGTACATACCAATGATCCGGGTCTTGCTATTCAGAAAGCCTTAACACATGGTTCATTAAGCAAGATCAAGATCGACAATATGCGTGAGGAGCATCAGGAGAAACTGATCAAGGATGCAGAAAAGCTTGCTGCCCAGCAGAAAGCCGAGGAAGAGGAAGCTAAGGCTGACGAGCCGAGAAAAGATATGGGATTTATCTCTGTATCGATCGGTGAGGGAATGAATGAGATCTTCAAGGGACTTGGCGTTGACTACATTATCGAGGGTGGTCAAACGATGAATCCTAGTACGGAAGACATGCTTTCTGCAATTGATCATGTGAATGCGGATCATATTTTTATTCTTCCAAACAATAAGAATATTATTATGGCTGCCAACCAGGCGGCAACACTGGTAGAGGACAAAGATATCATCGTTCTTCCTACCAAGACGATCCCACAGGGTATTGTTGCAATGGTCAATTATATTCCGGATTATTCACCGGAAGAGAATAAGGAGACAATGCTTGCAGAAATCGGCAATGTAAAGACCGGACAGGTGACTTATGCAGTCCGCGATACCGAGATTGATGGCAAGACGATCAAGCAGGATGATTATATGGGAATCGGAGATTCCTCTATTCTTTCTGTCGGACAGGATCTGAAAGCAACGACGCTTGAGATGGTAGATGCGATGGTAGATGAGGATTCTGCAATCGTAAGCATTTATTATGGAACGGATGCCTCCGAAGAAGCAGCAGAGGAGATTGGAGCAGTCATCGAGGAGAAGTATCCGGATGTAGAGGTTGAGATCAATGCTGGCGGACAGCCAATCTATTACTACGTAATTTCCGTAGAATAGGGCGCGCCTTCTGCTATTCAGTCACAAGCAAAACAGGAAATAGATTATGAATGAGACATCTTCAATTACGAGTTTAAAAGGAATTGGGGAGAAAACAAAAGAATTGTTTGCAAAAATGGGAGTATACACCGTTGGTGATATACTCCTTCATTTTCCCCGGACATATATCAGGTATCCGAAGATGGAACCGATCGATGAGATTTCTTCCCTCACGGAAGAAAATCATGCGATTGTAGCACAGGTGAGAACATCTCCGGTTGTCAAAAGTACGAGGCGTATGCAGTTGACACTGCTTACCATTGGTTCTGTCGGACATAAGATGCAGCTGATCTGGTATCGGCAGCCATATATCAGAAATAATCTGAAAGCCAATCAGTATTATGTCTTCTATGGAAAAGTCACGATCAAAGAAGGTAAATATGTGATGGAACAACCGGTCATCTATGAGCCGCAGGCTTATACACAGATGGAAGATATGCTTTTCCCCGTGTATTCTCTGACCGGAGGCGTATCGAACAATCTTATGATCAAGACGATACGTCAGGCGCTTGCGGAAAAAGATATGCTTTACGATTATCTGCCGACGGATGTGCGGGAGAAGTATGCACTTTGTGAATATAATTATGCGGTCAAACAGATTCATTTTCCAGATTCCTTTGATACGCTGATCGAGGCACGCAAACGCCTTGTTTTTGATGAATTCTTTCTGTTTATTCTTGGAATGCAGTACCAGAAGGAACAAAAGAAGCGGGAAAGTAACGCATTTTCGTTTCGAGAACCGGAGATAATAGAGGCGTGTATCGGAAAACTTCCATATGAATTAACTGGTGCACAGGAGCGAGCACTTGACGATGTAATACGTGATATGCAAAGCACATATGTGATGCAGCGGCTGATACAGGGAGATGTTGGATCAGGAAAGACGATCGTGGCATTCCTTGCGATGGCGTGGACGGCGGCAAGTGGCTATCAGTCTGCCATTATGGCTCCGACGGAAGTACTTGCAAGGCAGCATTATGAATCATACTGCCAGATGAGTGAACAGTTTGGTCTGCATTTTCCGATTGTACTTTTGACAGGCTCCATGACAGCGAAAGAAAAGAGGCTTGCCTACCAGACTTTGGAAGCAGAAAAAAAAGCGATGGTGATCGGTACGCATGCCTTGATCCAGGAGAAAGCGATCTATTCGAATCTCGCACTTGTGATCACGGATGAGCAGCACCGGTTCGGTGTCCGTCAGAGAGAAACTTTTGCGGAAAAAGGCAGACGACCACACATTCTTGTTATGAGTGCGACTCCGATTCCAAGAACACTTGCAATCATTCTTTACGGAGATCTGGATATCTCGGTAATCGATGAAGTTCCTGCAAGGCGGCTTCCGATTAAAAACTGTGTGGTAAATACAGCATTCCGGCCGAAAGCATACACTTTCATCGAGGAACAGGTGCGGGCTGGTCATCAGGCCTATATTATCTGTCCTCTGGTAGAAGGCAGCGAGAATATGGAAGGCGAAAATGTGACGGACTATGCCGGAAAGGTAAAATCCGAACTGCCTTCTGATATTGAAGTCGGTGTCTTGCACGGTAAGATGAAAAACGATAAGAAAAATGAAATCATGAATCTGTTTGCGCAAAATAAAGTACAGGTTCTTGTATCAACCACTGTTGTTGAAGTCGGTGTCAATGTCCCGAATGCGACGGTTATGATGATCGAAAATGCTGACCGTTTCGGTCTTGCGCAGCTGCATCAGCTCAGAGGGCGTGTCGGACGAGGGGACGCACAGTCGTACTGCATCATGATCAACACTTCGCAGTCGAAAAATGCAAAAAAACGTCTGGAAATTTTAAATCAGTCAAATGACGGATTTAAGATTGCAAGCGAAGATCTCCGTCTGCGGGGACCGGGAGATTTCTTTGGCATCAGACAGAGTGGAGATCTTGCTTTCCAGCTTGCGGATATCTATCAGGATGCACCGGTGCTGCAACAGGCTTCCGAAGCGGTGGCATCGATTCTTGACGAAGATCCGGATCTTGCGATGGAGTCGCATGCGATCTTGCAGCGCAAGATGGATCAGTTCCTGGAAGATAAAATTGATCGTATGAACTTATGATACAAGGAGCAATTCGTGTATCATACAAATATTTGCCAGCATATGAGTTCCCTCACTGCATATACTATGATTGTACCAAAAGTACACACCGCAAAGGAGGAAAACATCATGGCAAACAGAAATACGAAGAAATCATTAGAGCGTTTCAAGTATGAGGTCGCAGACGAGCTTGGTGTTCCGCTCAATGACGGATACAATGGTAATCTTACCGCGAAGCAGAATGGATCTGTCGGCGGCTATATGGTCAAGAAGATGATCGAGGCACAGGAGAAGCAGATGGCTGGACGTTCCGCCGATATGCAGTAGCGTACAAAAGAAAATTCTATAGTGATTCCTAAAGATGAAGGCAGGTTCTCGATTTGAGAACCTGCCTGAAATCGTTGGCGAAGTTAACTTGTCAATTTTTCTGAAAAAAGATAGTATGCTTCCACAATCGTCCCTTAGGCACAAATTTAATCAATGAGTTTCAAATTTGAGATATCCGGATGTATTGTCATAGAGAAATTTGTGTAGTAAACGACAAATCCCGGAGCACTGCCGGCCGGTTTCTTGACATTCTTCTTCTGGAGATAGTCGATCTCGATCTTGTCGGATTCGCGACCCTTGGAGTAGTAGCCTGCGAGCATCGCAGCCTCCTCATATACACGATCCGGCATTTCTTCCCCCTTGTTCTTTACAACAACGTGCGATCCTGGCATGCCTTTTGCGTGAAACCACCAGTCGTTTCCGGTTGCAAATTTGAAGGTAAGTTCATCGTTCTGGTAGTTGTTTTTGCCGACATACATATCGTAACCATCGGAAGAAATATAGTGGAACGGTTTGCTTTTCACTTTCTCCTTCTTGCTGCTTCTATGTTTCTTGATAAACCCGTATTCCGTCAATTCCTGCTTGATCTGGACAAGATCATCGGCGGAGAGCGCGATATCTAAAGAATTCTGGATGGATTCAAGATGATCGATTTCAGCTTTTGTTTCTGCGAGGAGCGTGTCGAGCGCCTCTGCGGTACGCTTTAATTTGCCGTAGCGGTCAAAGTATTTCTGTGAATTCTCTCTTGCAGTCTTAGTAGGATCGAGAGGAATCTTGATTTCCTTGTTATCATCATAGAAATTTGGTGCGATCAGTTCCTTTGCACCTTCCTCAAGATTGTATCCGTATACATTGATCAGTTCGCCGTAAAGCTTGTATTTTTCGCGCTTTTCAGCATCTTTCTGCTGCTTGAGCTGAATCTGGTACTTTTTCTGGTTACGCTCTAATGCAGTGTTGACAATGCGGCGCAGATCTGCCGATTTCTGGTGGATGCGGCTATATACATTTTTCTCTGCATAGTAGACTTCAAGTACCTGTGAGATACTGTCGTAGGATTCCACTTCATAATCATGGTACATGGTCAGATCCACAGCAGAAAATTCCAGCGGTTGTCTGCCTTTTCTTACAATTACCGGATGGTACTTATCAGCGCGGATATCATCAAAAAACCATGCAATATGGTTACTAAGGTGCAAAAGCTGTTCCTTGGAGTAAGATGCCAGTGACTGATCTCCGTCAAGTCCGGCACGATATGCAATCTCCGATGCAATCAACGGACTGACACCGGTGAAAGTTGTATAGATCGCCTTTGCAACGGTCAGCGGCTTACTTGCGATGATTTCATGGATCTGGTCCGCGGGTGTTGTGAGAGGGTTGTACTTATCCTCCTGTGTCGCAGGAATGAAATAGTCTTTACCGGGAAGAACCTCACGCAGGGAACTTACTGCGGAAGATACATGCTTGATACTGTCGATGATCATGCCTTTGTCATCGCAGAAGATGATGTTGGAATGCTTGCCCATCAGCTCAATGATCAGTGTTTTATGACAAAGATCACCCATTTCGTTCAGGTGCTCGATCTCCATATTGATGATTCGTTCCATATGCGGCTGGTAAATGTGTGTGATACGCCCGTTTGCAATGTGTTTGCGCAGCACCATACAGAAAGTCGGAGCGGTCAGTGGACTCGGTTTATTCTCGTCTGTCAGATATAAAAATGGAAGAGAAGCGCTTGCAGAGATCGCCACACGAAATTGTCCGTTGCTTCCCTTACATGTAAGCAGGAGCTCATCGTTCTCCGGCTGTGCGATCTTACTGATTTTACTATTTAAAACAGTCTGGTTTAATTCGTGGACCAGACTTGCGATTACGATTCCGTCAAAAGCCATAGTTGCCTCCTAAATTGTTTCAATAATTTACTATTATAATATGGATTGTCTGAAAATCCAAGAACGGATATCGTAATTCGTATTGAAATAAAATCAGGCAAAATGCTATAATTGTTTCAAAGAAGAGGAGGCATTTCGCAAACAACTAGTTAAAGAAGGAAAAAGAAGGGAAAGATGGTTATGAAAAAGAAATTGCGCGCATTTGCGGTATTATTAACTTTTATGATGCTGGTATCTGGTGTTCCCACAGATACGCAGGCGAAAACAAATCAAAAAGAAATTGAAAAATCTGACACTCATACGGAATGTGCATATAAAAATAAGGAGAAGATTTATCTGGATAAAAAGTGGAAATATGCGGATCATGCGAAGATTACTTCCGGTTATGCCGTCTTTTACAAGGCAAAAAAGAATCGCAAAGGCATCATCGTCGGAATCAATGCAGGACACGGAACCGGCAATGTAGGATCAACAAAAACGCTCTGTCATCCGGATGGTTCTCCAAAAGTGACCGGCGGAACAACCCGTGCAGGCTCGACAAGTGCAATCGCAGTCTCCGGAGGAATGACGTTTCGCGACGGAACAAAGGAGAGTACTGTGACACTGAAGATGGCAAAGATTTTAAAAAAGAAACTTCTTGCAGAAGGTTACGATGTCCTGATGATCCGGAACAGTAAGGATGTTCAGCTTGACAATATTGCGAGAACCGTTATCTGTAACAATGTTGCGGATTGTCACATTGCGCTGCATTGGGACGGAGACGGTCTCAAATATGATAAAGGCTGTTTTTATATAGGAGTTCCGGAAAAATTAAAAAGTATGAAGCCGGTTAAGAATCATTGGGAAGAACACGAAGCTTTAGGCAAGGCTTTGATCAAGGGACTCGAAAAAGAAAAAGTAAAAATTAACGGAAAAGGCCGTATGGCGATCGACCTGACACAGACTTCTTACAGCACGATTCCTTCTGTTGATATCGAACTTGGAAACCAGTCATCGGATCACAGTGATAAAACATTGGAAACGCTGGCGGACGGACTGACGCGCGGTGTGAAAAAATTCGCAAAAAAGAATTTGTAAACCATGCATTTTTTATAAACCAATATTTGACGAATTCATCAAATAGCATTATAATACATCTATCTATGCATAGACTATGCATTTTGACAGGAGATATGTGGCATGATTAAAAGTATGACAGGATTCGGACGGTGTGAGGTCGCGGATGAGAAGCGCAAATTTACCGTCGAACTTAAGTCTGTAAATCATCGTTATCTGGATGTCAACATTAAGATGCCGAAGAAACTGAATTTCTTTGAGAGTGCGATCCGCAATCTTCTTAAGGAATACATTGAGCGTGGTAAAGTTGATGTCTATATCACATACGAAGATTATACAGAAGATAATTACTCGCTTCGATATAATGCGGCATTGGCCGGTGAATATCTGGGATATCTGAATGCTATGGCAGAAGAGTTCCATCTTGAGAATGATATCCGTGTCAGTACACTTTCCCGTTATCCGGATGTATTCGTGATGGAAGAACAGGATATTGATGAGAAGGAACTGTGGAGCGGACTGGAGAAAGCTTTGCGCGGTGCATGTGAGCAGTTTGTTGACAGCCGTGTCAAGGAAGGCGAGGCGTTAAAGGCAGATCTGTTAGATAAGCTGGATACAATGCTTTCTGATGTTGATTTTATCGAGGAACGTTCTCCGCAGATTATGAAGGAATACAGAACCCGTCTGGAGGAGAAGATTCAGGAAATCTTAGGAGACAGACAGATTGATGATGCACGTATCGCAACGGAGGTTACGATCTATGCGGATAAGGTTTGTGTTGACGAGGAGACGGTGCGACTGAGAAGTCATATTATGACAACAAAGGATACACTTCTTGCCGGTGGTTCAATCGGACGTAAGCTTGATTTTATTGCGCAGGAGATGAATCGTGAAGCGAATACGATTCTTTCGAAGGCGAATAATATGGAGATCTCGGATATCGGAATTGATCTTAAGACCGGTATTGAGAAGGTTCGCGAACAGATTCAAAACATTGAGTAAGAGGAATTGATACAATGAGTGAGAAAGGCAGACTTGTAGTGGTTTCCGGTTTCTCGGGAGCCGGTAAAGGAACTTTGATGAAGGCTTTGATGGAGCAGTACGGCAATGATTATGCATTGTCGGTATCTGCGACAACAAGGAATCCAAGACCCGGAGAGCGGGACGGAATTGATTATTTCTTTGTTACGACAGAAAAGTTCGAACAGATGATAGAAGCGGACGAACTGATCGAATATGCGCAGTACGTAAATAATTATTACGGAACACCGAAAGCATATGTACAGCAGCAACTTGATCTTGGCAAGAATGTGATTCTTGAGATTGAGATACAGGGAGCACTTAAGATCAAGGAACAATTCCCGGATACGATCCTTATGTTTGTTACGGCTCCGGATGCGTGCACGCTCCGCGATCGTCTTGTCGGACGAGGAACCGAGACGAAGGACGTGATCCATGCAAGGCTTGCGCGCGCCTGTGAAGAGTCACAGGGAATTGAAAATTATGATTATATAGTGGTAAACGATACGGTAGAACACGGTGTGGAAGTGATCCATCAGCTGATCAATGATGAGAGAAACGGACAGCCGGAACAGAATGCATCGTATCGCGTATCAGCTAATATAGATTTTATCAATAAAACAAGAGAAGAGCTTACAGGCTTTTCGAAAGGAGAATAATACTATGATACATCCATCCTATGTAGAATTAATGAAAGTTGTTAATGACGGTGTTGAGTTCGGTGAGGAACCGGTTGTAAACAGCCGTTATTCCATCGTACTTGCTACCGCTAAGCGTGCAAGACAGATTATCGCCGGTGCAGAACCGATGATCGAGAATCCGAAATGCAACAAGCCTCTTTCCATCGCTGTTGAAGAGTTATACCGTGGCGATGTCAAGATTGTTTCGGATGAGGAAGATAATAATTAATAACAGAAGGAGGAGTGACGTCTGTCATTCCTTTTTTTGAGTGAGAGGAATTATGAAATTACTATTTATTTCACTGGGCTGCGATAAGAATCTTGTCGATTCGGAATATATGATCGGCATGCTGACCAGCCACGGAATTACACTTACCGATGATGAAACCGAAGCCGATATCATCATCGTCAACAGTTGCTGTTTTATCGGAGATGCGAAGGAAGAAAGCATCAATACGATCCTTGAGATGGCTGAGCAGAAGAAGACAGGTGTATGCAAGTCGCTGATCGTAACCGGTTGTCTGACGCAGCGTTATCAGGATGAAGTGAAGAAAGAGATCCCGGAAGTGGATGCGATTCTTGGAACCAATTCCTATGATGCAATCTGGGAAGCGGTACAAAGTACACTGGATCATAAATTTTATGAGAACTTCCATACACTGACCGGGCTTCCGACACATACGACAAAGCGTACCGTTACAACAGGCGGACATTTTGCTTATCTGAAGATTGCAGAAGGATGCAATAAGAACTGCACATATTGTGTGATCCCCTCTGTCCGAGGAAGATACCGGAGCGTTCCGATGGAAGAACTGGTTGCTTCCGCAAAGGAACTGGTTGCAGGCGGCGTGAAGGAACTGATCCTTGTTGCGCAGGAGACAACGCTTTATGGTGTTGATCTGTATGGAGAGAAAAGTCTTCACAAGCTTCTTGATGCATTAAACGAGATTTCTGGTCTGTTCTGGATCCGTATTATGTATTGCTATCCGGAAGAAATTTATGAGGAACTGATCGATGCGATGATCCGGGATAAAAAGGTATGCCATTATCTGGATATGCCGATCCAGCACTGCAATGATGAAATCTTACGACGCATGGGTCGTAAGACGAATAAGGCGGAACTGATCGAGAGGATTGCGCATCTGCGCAAGCGGGTTCCTGATATTACACTTCGAACGACACTGATCTGTGGTTTCCCGGGTGAGACACAGGAGATGCACGAAGAATTGATGCAGTTTGTCAACGACATGGAATTTGACCGCCTCGGCGCATTTACGTATTCCGCAGAAGAGGGAACGCCTGCCGCTGAGATGCCGGATCAGATTGATGAGGAAGTCAAGAAAGACTGGCAGGCCGATGTTATGGAACTACAGGAAGAAGTAATCTTCGATAAGAATGATTCCATGAAAGGCACAGAATTATATGCGTTTATCGAAGGCAAGGTTGCGGATGAAAATGCATATGTCGGTAGAACTTACCGGGATGCTCCGAATGTGGATGGCTATATTTTTGTCAATACCGAAGAAGAACTGATGACCGGTGATATTGCCAAAGTAAAAGTTACCGGTGCTTATGAATATGATCTGATAGGAGAATTACTATGAATTTACCAAACAAATTAACGCTTTTTCGCGTGATTTTAATTCCTTTTTTTGTTTTCTTTTTACTCGCTCCGTATTTTGAAGGATACGGCAATTACATTGCAGTCGCAATCTTTATTGTTGCAAGTATCACTGATTTCCTTGATGGAAAGATTGCAAGGAAATATCATCTTGTAACAAATTTCGGAAAATTTATGGATCCGCTTGCGGATAAGCTGCTTGTCAGCTCAGCATTGATCTGCCTGGTTGCTTTAAACAAGATTCCAGCATGGATTGTGATTGTGATTATTGCACGTGAATTCATTATCAGTGGGTTCCGCCTTGTTGCAGCGGATAATGGTGTGGTGATTGCAGCAAGTTATTGGGGAAAGTTTAAGACTGCATTCCAGATGGTTACGGTAATTGTTCTGATCTTAAACATTCCAGGTAAAGTATTTGCCGTCATTGGCACCGTATTGATCTATATTTCCCTTGTGCTTACAGTAATCTCATTAATTGATTACATTGCAAAGAATAAGGACGTTTTAAAGGATCAGAAATAATCACCCTCACGGAGGTAATGAAATGAGAATTATAGCAGGAACTGCGCGCAGCCTTCCACTGAAAACGATTGATGGAATGGACACGCGTCCTACAACGGACAAGACCAAGGAAACGCTTTTTAACGTGTTACAGATGGATGTGCCGGGAGCGTATTTTCTAGATCTTTTTGCAGGAAGCGGACAGATTGGCTTAGAAGCTTTAAGCAGAGGCGGTGCATATGCGGTATTTATTGAAAATAATCGTAAAGCTGCCAAGTGCATTGAGGAGAACATTGCTTTTACCAGGTTTGATAAACAGTCCATGCTTCTTGCGATGGATGTGATCAGTGGACTTCATTCACTGGAAGGAAAGTATACGTTTGATCTGATCTTTATGGATCCGCCTTACCGGCATGGATTGGAGGAAGAAGTACTTCGTTTTCTGTCACATTCTTCCATTTTGAAACCGGATACAAGAATTGTAGTTGAGGCTTCGCTTGACACAGATTTTGATTATCTGGACGAACTTGGATTTGAGATTGACAAATTCAAGAAGTACAAAACGAACATGCATGTATTTATACGAAAGAAATAGGAGATAGATAAATTATGAAGAGGGCAATCTATCCGGGAAGCTTTGATCCGGTTACTTTCGGACACATGGATATTATTACCAGATCCGCACAGATTGTAGATGAACTTGTTGTCGGAGTGCTCAATAACAGCGCAAAAAACTCGTTGTTTTCTTTAGAAGAACGTGTTAGTATGATTAAAGAGATGACGAAGGATATGCCGAATGTTTCGGTCGCATCTTTTGATGGTTTACTTGTTGATTTCATGAATGAAATTGATGCAACAATCATCGTGCGTGGACTTCGCGCAGTGACGGATTTTGAGTACGAACTTCAGATTGCGCAGGCGAATCATGTACAGGATTCGAAGATAGAGACGATTTTTCTGACGACTGATCTTAAATATTCTTATTTGAGTTCGACGATCGTTAAGGAATTTGCCTCCTATGGAGGAGATATCTCTAATTTTGTGCCGGAATGTTTTATTGATCAAATTTATGCGAAATACCAGAAATAAAGATCTGACAGGTAAGGAGAATCGAAGATTATGAGCAGTAAGATGGAACAGATTATTGAAGAAATTGAAGAATATATTGATGGTTGCAAATATCAGCCGCTTTCAAACACCAAGATTATTGTTAATAAGGAAGAATTAGAAGAGTTGATCGCTGAGCTTCGTTCCAAAACTCCGGAGGAGATCAAGCGTTATCAGAAGATTATCAGTAATAAAGAAGCAATCTTGGCGGATGCACAGGCGAAGGCGGATCAGATCATCGCTCAGGCACAGGTTCAGACGACGGAGCTTGTCAGTGAACATCAGATCATGCAACAGGCTTATGCGCAGGCAAATGAGGTTGTTATGATTGCAACCAAGCAGGCGCAGGAGATTTTGGATAATGCGACAAGTGAAGCCAACAGTATCCGTATGGGGGCAGTCGGTTATGTGGATGACCAGCTTCGTGGTATTGAGGATATTCTTTCCAATTCGATTGAGACTTCCCGCGCGAGATCCGAAAGTCTTGTTCAGTCTTTGCAGGGATTCTTAGATGTTGTTTCTGCAAACCGTGCGCAGCTTTTTCCTGCTGAGCCGGAGGAAGAGACTGTTCCAGCTCAGGAAAAGGAACAAGTTGAAAATAATCAGCCGGAGGTTACTAATATTTCGGTTTCAACAGAGTTTTCGGAAGAAGAATAAACCTATACCACCGGTCAGTACAAGCAGAACGATGATTAGTTTATGCTTACAGTAGCTTCTCATGGAGAGGTTGGTTTGACTTAAGATGGACGCGGTCTGACAGAGTCCGCAGATTCCATTCAATGACAGCATAAAGAGTGCAAGTATGTATTTGTAACTGTCGGTAATGTCGGATTGTCCCAGTGTTGCAACGCCTGTTGTAACTTCAAGACAGCCACTGAGCAACACAGGAATGACTGTATGACTCCATGGAACAGATAAAAGCATTTGTGTGAGAATCGAGAACATCATAATATAACCACATATTTTTATTAATGTTTCGAATCCGTTTATAATACCGGCATCAACGATTTGCATAGTTATTTGGAATCTTGATGCCGTGTTTTTTTGTTTATTGGTGTTCCTCGATGAATTGCACAGAAGCCGAATGATTCCATAGAGGAACGGAGTCCCGTACAAAAGCAGATAAAACGGAAGATCCGGTTTTATAGAGATTATTTCCTGCATGGCAGCGGTTACAAAGACAGGACTGAGATTGTTTGTAAATACGCAAAGAATTTGTGCTCTGTCATAAGAAATCCGCTTTTCCCGGTATAAATCCGCAGTCAGTTTGCTTCCGATTGGAAAACCAAACAGAAATCCGCAGAGAATTACATACCATTCTTCTGTAGAAATTCTGCTTTGTCTACTAGAACCTAGTATTGAGAAAAGATTAGAGCGCAGGACTACATATGAGAGTATGGAGAACGGAAGCAGAGCCGGCAAAATCTGCCTGTACCACAGAAGCAGTCCCTGTCTGGATGCATTCAGTACATTCTGGGGAAAACAAATAAAATATATAAGTAAGAAAACAATAATTAGAAAATAAAAGATTTTTTTCATATCATAATTTATGTGAACAAGGAGGAAACTATGATAACAAATCATTTATACCCACAGAGAGTATTCTATTATTTTGAACAGATTGCAGCGATTCCTCACGGATCCAGAAATACGAAGGCAATCAGTGATTATCTTGTCGATTTTGCAAAGGAGCATCAGCTTGTCTGGTATCAGGACGAAAGTAACAATGTTGTGATCGTCAAGGAAGCAACACCAGGATACGAATCTGCAGAACCGATTATTATTCAGGGACATATGGATATGGTCTGTGAGAAAGAGAAAGGTGTTAACATCGATTTTGAGAAAGATGGATTAAAACTGTATGTCGATGGAGATTTCTTGAAAGCGGAGGGAACAACACTTGGTGGCGATGATGGTATTGCGGTTGCATATGCACTTGCATTGCTTGAATCGTCAGAGATTGCACATCCGAAGCTTGAAGTTGTGATCACCGTCGATGAGGAGATTGGAATGCTTGGAGCGGATGCCATCGATTTATCGATGCTGACAGGACATACAATGCTCAACATTGACAGTGATGTAGAGGGAAGTTTCCTGACCGGATGTGCCGGTGGTATGGCGGTCAATGTTACGCTTCCGGTGAAACGAGTAACCCAACACGGACAGAAATTGTCACTTATGGTGACCGGCCTTGAAGGAGGTCATTCCGGAAGTGAGATTGATAAGGAGCATGGCAACGCCAATATCCTGATGGGACGTGTGCTTCGCAATTTGTTTGACGAGACTCCGTTTGGAATCATTTCTCTTGCAGGGGGACTCAAAGACAATGCGATTCCTAGAGAATGCGTGGCAGAAATTCTTCTTCCAGAAGAGAATGTTAACCTTGTAAAAGAAATTGCTGACAATTTAAGTGACGAATTTAAGAAAGAATTTAGTGTGTCTGATCCTGACGCTGGTGTGGAAGTTCATGATCTTGGTGCATCGGAAGCAGATATTTTGGATTTTGGTTCCGTCAGCCGCGTGATTTTTTATCTCAGAAGCGTACCAAATGGTGTGCAGAATATGAGTCAGGTAAACCGGGGATTAGTGGAGACATCCTTAAATCTTGGAATTATGGAACTGAGAGAAGATGCTTTATATACGGTAACTTCCATCCGAAGCAGTGTGGGAACCAGGAAGGCAGATCTGTTAGATCGTGTGACCGCAATCGTTGAACTGCTCGGCGGTGAAGCCGAGGTGGAGGGCGATTATCCTGCATGGGAATATAAGCAGGATTCTCTGCTTCGTCCACAGGTTGCGAAAGTCTACGAGAAACTTTACGGTAAAGAGCCGGTATTTGAGACGATTCATGCAGGCCTGGAATGTGGTCTGCTGTCGGAGAAGATTAAGGATCTTGACTGCGTATCGTTTGGTCCGGATAATTTTGATATCCACACGCCGAAGGAACGTCTCAGCATTTCATCGACCGGCCGAGTATGGGATTTTATTGTAGAGTTTTTAAAACAGGCAAAATAACGGAGTATATATGATTCGATTGGACAAGTTTCTTGCAGAGGCAGGTTATGGGACAAGGTCCGAAGTAAAGAAACAACTAAAAAGCGGCATTGTGTCAGTGAATGGGGCGGCGTGCAAGAAGCCGGAGGAAAAGATTGATCCTGCCTGTGATGTTGTGACTGTCGCGGGAAAAGAAGTTGTGTATGAGGCTTTTTCCTATTATTTATTTTATAAACCGGCGGGATGTGTGACGGCGAAAACAGATGCACTTCATAAGACGGTTATGGATTATTTTCCGGAAACAGTGAGAAAGAATTGTTCGCCGGTCGGCAGGCTTGATAAGGATACCGAAGGGGTGTTACTCATTACCGACGACGGGGGACTCAATCACCATCTGATAAGTCCCGCACATCATGTCAAGAAAACATATTATGCAGTACTTGACAGAGAGGTTCCGGTTTCCGCAATACATCAATTTGCAGAGGGTGTGGACATCGGGGATGAGAAGAAGACGCTTCCTGCGGAGCTTGAAATCCTGCCAAAACAGATACAGGATACAGAGGCTCCGGTTTATCATGCCAACCTTACCATATCAGAGGGGCGATTTCATCAGGTAAAGCGCATGTTTGAGACGGTCGGCTGCCATGTGGTATATTTGAAACGTTTGTCGCTTGGAAATCTGTCACTTGGAGAATTAAACCCAGGTGAATACCGCAGATTAAGCGAGGCGGAGGTCACTGATCTGCGCAAATAATTGCAATTCTATCGGGGATGAAATATAAAGGAGTTATCAATGTACGAAGGTTATCTTCCAATTTCAAAACAGGATATGATTGATCGGGGAATTGAGCAGCTTGATTTCGTCTATGTGTGTGGCGATGCTTATGTCGATCATCCGTCATTCGGTCATGCAATCATTGCACGAATCCTTGAATCGCACGGATATACGGTTGGAATTATTTCGCAGCCGGACTGGAAGGATGATGCATCCATTTCAATTCTCGGGACACCGCGACTTGCGTTTATTGTTTCCGCTGGAAATATGGATTCTATGGTGAATCATTATTCGGTTTCTAAGAAGCGCAGAGCGATGGATTCTTATACGCCGGGCGGAGTAATGGGCAAACGCCCGGATTATGCTACGGTCGTTTATTGCAATCTGATCCGTCATACTTATAAGACCACTCCGATCGTAATCGGTGGCATCGAGGCCAGTCTAAGACGAATGGCACACTACGATTACTGGTCCAATAAAGTAAAACGCTCGATTCTTCTTGATTCGGGTGCAGATCTGATATCATACGGAATGGGAGAACGAAGCATCGTTGAGATCGCGGATGCATTGAATGCAGGGATTGCGGTCAAAGATATTACCTTTATTGAAGGAACTGTTTTTAAGACAAAGCAGCGAGACATTATCTATGATGCAATTGAACTTCCGGATTATGATGAAATCAAAGAAGATAAGAGAAAATTTGCGTCAAGCTTCTATACACAGTATTGCAATACGGATCCGTTTTCCGGAAAGCGCTTGTTTGAACCTTACGGCGGCACTACTTTTGTTGTGCAGAATCCACCGGCAAAGCCACTGAGTCAGGAGGAGATGGATGCGGTCTATGCGCTTCCATATATGAGAAATTATCATCCGTCCTATGAAGCGGCTGGCGGTGTTCCTGCAATCCGCGAGATCAAATTCTCACTGATCAGCAACAGGGGCTGCTTCGGAGGATGCAGTTTCTGCGCCCTCACCTTCCATCAAGGGCGAATTATTCAGACGCGAAGTCATGAATCGATCATTGAAGAGGCAAAACTGATCACACAGGATCCGGAATTCAAAGGATATATTCATGATGTTGGAGGTCCGACAGCCAACTTCCGTGCACCTGCCTGCAGTAAGCAGATGACGAAGGGGGCGTGCCCGAAGAAGCAATGCCTTTTTCCAACTCCGTGTAAGAATCTTGAAGTGGATCATAAGGATTATATTGCTTTGCTACGCAAATTGCGTGAACTTCCTAAAGTTAAAAAAGTATTCATCCGTTCGGGAATCCGTTTCGATTATCTGATGTATGATAAGGATCACACGTTCCTTCGCGAATTGTGTGAGCATCATGTGAGCGGACAGCTGAAGGTAGCGCCGGAACACATCAGTAATGCAGTATTGCAGAAACTTGGTAAACCGAGCGTAGAAGTCTACAATAGCTTCGTGAAGGCATATAAAGATATGAACAGGAAGCTCGGTAAGGAGCAGTATCTTGTACCTTATCTGATGTCTTCTCATCCGGGATCGACCTTAAAGGAAGCGATTGAGCTTGCAGAATATCTGCGTGATCTAGGATATATGCCGGAGCAGGTACAGGATTTCTATCCGACACCGTCGACAATCTCGACCTGCATGTATTACACAGGACTTGATCCAAGAACGATGGAGCCTGTTTATGTTGCGACCAACCCGCATGAGAAAGCGATGCAGCGTGCCTTGATCCAGTACCGCAATCCGAAAAATTATGATCTGGTTCATGAAGCTTTGGTGAAGGCTGGACGTGAGGATCTGATCGGATTTGATAAGAAGTGTCTGATCCGTCCTCGAAAGTTCCATTCTTCAAATGGATATGGTTCTGGCAGAAATGCAAGTTCCGACTCGGCTGGCAAGAACGGGAAAAGAGGCGGAAATGCAAAATTTGCAGCGGCTAAATCAGGCAATGCCAAGAATCGTAGCGTAAACACAAGTAATCAGAAAAACAATACAGGAAAGAAGAAAACAATCCGCAACATTCATAAAAAGAAATAAGAATCAGCGAATAACATGAGAGAATTTATCATTGGACCGAATGAGGCGGGACAGCGCCTCGATAAATATTTAAAGAAGATTCTGCCGAACGCTTCAAGTGGGTTCTTGTATAAGATGCTCCGCAAGAAAAATATCACATGCAATAAAGCAAAGATGACCGGCAGGGAACAAGTAAAAAAAGGCGATAAGATACAGGTGTTCTTCAGTGAGGAGACTTTGCAGAAGTTCATGGAGGATCCTGAAGTACTTCAAACAGAATATGAACTTCTTAAGGGACTTCCGATGAAGGGGATTCAGGTTGTGTATGAGGATGAAGATATTCTACTTGCGGATAAGCCTTATAACATGCTTTCGCAGAAGGCAAAGGAGAACGATTTCTCCGCGAACGAGTATCTGCTTGGCTATCTGATTCGTTCCGGAAGCCTTGAACTTGAAGACTTTACAAGTTTCCGACCGTCGGTATGCAACCGCCTTGACCGAAATACTACAGGACTTCTTCTTATGGGCAAAAGCCTAAAAGGATCACAGATGCTTTCACAGGCTCTGAAGGAGCGAACAATCCGTAAGTTTTACCGCGCACTCGTTGTCGGTGAAGTGAAAGAGAGGGCACATCTGTCCGGTTATCTGCGCAAGGATGAGCGTACTAACAAGGTGGAAATCCTTAGTATCGATACAGGAATGGCATCTGATGATTTGCAGGAGGGAGAACGAGCGGCTTTACATCAGAAGCTGGAAGATGCTTCCTATATTGAGACGGCTTATGAGCCGGTAGCATACAGGAATGGAGTGACGGAACTGGAAATCCATCTGATCACAGGTCGAACCCATCAGATCCGTGCACATCTTGCATCCATCGGGCATCCGATCATCGGTGATATGAAGTATGGGAATGAAAAAGTAAATCATGATTATTATGAAGCGTATCATGTGACACATCAGCTGCTTCATGCATTCCGGCTGGAATTTCCGGATGGAAGAGTGTTTATGGCACCTCTTCCGAAATTGTTTGATTTCATCATGAAGGGATAGGAATCGTTATGCCAACATGGAATTCAAGAGGTCTTCGAGGTTCAACACTCGAAGATATGCTGAATCGTACAAATGAAAAATATTTAGCGAATGGACTGGCGTTGATCCAGAAAATCCCGACTCCGATTACACCGATCAATATTGATAAGGAATCCCGTCATATTACACTTGCCTATTTTGAGCAGAAGAGTACGGTTGATTATATTGGTGCTGTGCAGGGGATTCCGGTCTGTTTTGATGCGAAGGAATGCAATACGGACACTTTTCCACTTGCCAATATCCATGAACATCAGGTTCGTTTTATGGAACAGTTTGAGAAGCAGGATGGAATTGCATTTATTCTGATTGCCTACACGCATCGGGATCAGTTTTATTACTTAAGATTTGCGGAACTGAAGCGTTTTTGGAATCGTGCTGAAAACGGGGGACGTAAAAGTTTCCGGATCGAGGAACTGGAAGAAGATTATTTTCTTCCGGAAGTATCTGGTGTGCTGGTACCTTACTTGAATATGCTACAGAAGGATCTTACATCGAGGGATTGACAATTCACGCATTTTCCAATATAATAGCGTTGTTTTTATATGCTACCAAATTATCACGGTAACACTTTACCACAATAAAGCGAGAGGGGTTTACTTATGAAGGATCAGATGTTACATACACCGGATGGAGTACGGGATATTTATAATGGGGAATGCAAACAGAAGCTTTTGCTGCAGGATAGACTTCATGAAGTGTTGGAGCGGTATGGATACCGTGACATCCAGACTCCTACGTTTGAGTTTTTTAATATTTTTGGAAAAGAAATCGGAACAACACCTTCTCGCGATCTGTACAAGTTTTTTGACAAGGATGGAGAAACATTGGTTCTTCGTCCGGACTTTACGCCGTCCATCGCAAGAAGTGCGGTCAAATATTTCAGTGAGGATGATATTCCGGTAAAACTCTGCTATATGGGCAATACCTTTATTAATTCTTCGTCTTATCAGGGACGATTAAAGGAGACAACCCAGTGTGGTGTCGAGCTGATCGGAGACGGAAGCGTAGCGGCCGATGCGGAAATCCTTGCTATGGTTGTTGATTCTCTGAAAGCGAGTGGACTCAAAGAATTTCAGATTTCGGTCGGTCATGCAAGCTTCTTTCAAGGATTAGTACAGTCCGCAGGATTTGGCGAGGAAGAAACACAGGAACTTCGTGAACTTTTGAATAATAAGAATTTCTTCGGGGTGGAGGAATTCATCGGGACTTTGGATCTAGAGGAAAATTTAAAGAATCTGTTCGGTCTTCTTGGAAGTTTTGAGACCAGGGAGGAGGAGATCGCAGAGGCGAAAAAACTTGCAGCCTCTTATCCGGTTATTTTATCTGCAATCACGGATCTTGAGACATTAGGGGAATATTTAAAGTTGTACGGTATCGAGAAATATATTTCCTTTGAGCTTGGAATTATCAGCAATTATCAATATTATACCGGAATTATCTTTTATGGCTATACATTCGGAACCGGTGAGCCGGTTGTCAAAGGTGGCCGGTATGACAGTCTGTTGGCTTCCTTTGGCAAAGACGCACCGTCAATCGGATTTGCAATCGTTGTGGATCAGCTTCTTGCCGCTATCCAGAGACAGAAGATCACACTTGCTTCTCCTGACTATAATGTTCTTCTTGTATTCGCAGAGAACAAGATCAGTGAGGCTGTAAAAAAGGCAGGAGAACTTCGAGGACAGGGACTGAACGTTGCAATGATCCCAATGAATCCGGCACACGATAAGGCATACTATACGAATTATGCCGAGCAGAACCGTTTCGCAAAAGTAGAATGGATGGATGGTGAATAAGCATGGAAGAGAAGAGATATCTGACCTTTGCACTTGGCAAGGGACGTCTGGCTAAGAAGACGCTTGAATTATTTGAAAAGATTGGAATTACCTGTGAGGAGATCAAGGATCCGGATACCAGAAAGCTGATTTTTGTGAATGAGGAATTAAAGCTTCGCTTTTTCCTTGCGAAGGGACCGGATGTACCAACGTATGTGGAGTATGGTGCTGCCGATATCGGAATTGTTGGAAAAGATACGATTCTGGAAGAGGCGCGCAATATATACGAGGTTCTCGACCTTGGATTTGGAAAATGCAGAATGTGTATCTGTGGTCCGGAGAGTGCAAGAAGCCTTCTGCAGCATCACGAGCAGATCCGCGTTGCCACAAAGTATCCGCGTATCGCAAGGGATTACTTCTACAACAAAAAGCATCAGACAGTGGAGATTATTAAACTGAATGGTTCCATTGAACTTGCCCCGATTGTTGGACTTTCTGAGGTGATTTGTGATATTGTAGAGACAGGCACAACGTTAAAGGAGAACGGACTTACCGTTTTGGAAGAGGTTTGTCCATTGTCTGCCCGTGTGGTTGTTAATCAGGTCAGCATGAAGATGGAGAATGAACGCATTACGAAGCTGATCCGTGATCTTAAGAAGGTGATTCAGTAGATGGACATTTTTACAAATATTGTTGAAATATGAGCGTAAGCGTGAGGCATGAAGGAGGAAGACAATGAGAATTCTGAAACTTACAGAAGACACACAGAAAGATATATTGGAGAATCTGTTAAAAAGAAGCCCGAATAATTACGGAGAATTTGAAGGACGTGTGAATGCAATTATCGAGGAAGTCCGCACAAAGCGTGACGAAGCGATCTTTGCTTATACGAAACAGTTCGATGGAGCTGACATTAATGCAGATAATATTCTGGTAACGGAAGACGAAATTAAGGAAGCTTATGAGCAGGTGGATGAAAATTTGCTTTCTGTCATTCGCAAGTCTTTAGTCAATATTAAGAAATATCACGAAAAACAGCTTCCGAATTCCTGGTTTACGACAGAGGATGGTGTAATTCTTGGTCAGAAGGTGACAGCACTTGAGACTGCCGGTGTGTATGTTCCAGGCGGTAAAGCTGTCTATCCTTCCTCCGTACTTATGAATGTTCTTCCAGCTAAGGTTGCCGGAGTTGACCGCATTGTAATGTGTACCCCTCCGGGCAAAGATGGCAAAGTATATCCATCAACATTGGTTGCGGCAAAAGAGGCCGGAGTTGATGAAATCTATAAGGTCGGTGGAGCGCAGGCAATTGCAGCGATGGCATTTGGAACTGAGAGCGTTCCGAAAGTTGACAAGATTGTCGGACCGGGTAACATTTATGTCGCTTTGGCAAAGAAGGCGGTATTCGGATATGTAAGTATTGATTCGATCGCCGGACCGAGTGAAATCCTTGTTCTTGCCGATGAAACTGCAAATCCTCGTTACGTTGCTGCTGATCTTCTGTCACAGGCAGAGCATGATGAGATGGCTTCTGCAATCCTGATTACAACGAGTCAGGAACTTGCTGAGAAGGTTTCTACAGAGGTAGATGGATTTGTTGCCGAACTTTCCAGAAAAGAAATCATTCAGAAATCACTGGATAATTACGGATATATTTTAGTTGCTGATACGATGGATGAAGCAATCGCAACCGTAAATGAGATTGCTTCCGAACATATGGAAATTGTGACTAAGGATCCGTTCCATGTTATGACGAAGATCCGTAACGCCGGAGCAATCTTTATCGGAGAGTATTCTTCTGAACCGCTCGGTGATTATTTTGCCGGACCAAACCACGTGCTTCCGACAAACGGAACAGCGAAGTTCTTCTCCGCACTTTCCGTTGATGACTTTATAAAGAAATCCAGCATTATTTCTTATTCACGTGATGCACTTCAGAAGGTACATAAAGACATTGAACAGTTTGCAGAATGCGAGAAATTGACAGCACATGCCAATTCCATCCGTGTTCGTTTTTAGGATGAAGAATAGGAAATAGTAAAGGGGGCTTTTTATGCCAGAGAGAATTGCTCAGATACAACGAAAAACGAAAGAGACCGATATCCAGGTGAAACTGAATCTGGACGGATCCGGTAATTCTGTGATTAACACAGGGATCGGTTTTTTTAATCATATGCTGGAGGGATTTTCCAAGCACGGATTCTTTGACTTGAATTTAAACTGTGAAGGGGATCTTGCAGTGGATTGTCATCATACAATTGAAGACTGTGGCATTGTTCTTGGTAATGCAATCCGTGAGGCGCTCGGAGACAAAAGCGGTATTAAGCGTTTCGGTAGCTGCATTCTGCCGATGGATGAATCACTTGTGCTTTGTGCAATCGACTTGTCTGGACGTCCGTATCTTGTGTTTGACGGTGAATTCACAACCGAGAAGATTGGTTATATGGATACGGAGATGGTGAAAGAATTTTTCTATGCAATCTCGTATTCGGCCGGAATGAATCTTCATATCAAGGTTCTCACTCCGGGAAATAACCATCATATGGCAGAGGCAATGTTTAAGGCTTTTGCGCGTGCACTTGATGAAGCTGTGTCACGCGACCCTAGAGTTCAGGGAATTCTATCGACGAAAGGAAGTCTGTAATGGAGCATAAGAATATTGTTGCAACAATTTATTTAAAGGATGGTCAGGCTGTTGCCTCGATGAAGGATTTCACTCCGGTCGAGGATGTATATAAGCTTTGCCAGCTTTACAATGACAGCGGAATTGACAAGATCATTATTTTTGATCTGTCAACGAGCGACGAAGAACATGAGAAAAATATTCATACAATTGAAAATATAAACCGAAACATTGAAATTAAGGTATGTGCTGGCGGCAACATTAATCGTCTCGAAGATGTTAAGAAATTACTTTATGCCGGTTGCCTTCAAGTTATTTTTAATGCCTCGAAGCCTTCAAGTGTTGGTCTGGCAGGAGAAGCGAGTGCCCGATTTGGCAAGGATCGTATTCTTGTTTCGGTCAATAATGTTGATTTCTTATTTAAAAACCAACAGATCATTGAGGATACATTCCATGAAGTATTGGTGTTAAATCCTTCCATTCTTGATGCACTCGAGAATCTTACGAATATTCCGTATGTCGTGAATCTGCCGGAATATAACTATGAAGAAATTGTGAGCCTTCTGAAAAGAGAGAAGATCCGTGGTATTGCGGGACCGTTTATCAATATGATCAACACAGACATCATGAAATTAAAGTCTGCGTTGTCACAGGAAGGCATCAAGATGGACAATTTCGCGCCGGATCTTCACTGGTCGGATCTAAAGCTGAATTCAGACGGTATGGTTCCGGTTATTGTACAGGATTACCGCACGGATGAAGTATTGATGCTGGCTTACATGAATGAGGAGGCCTTCAATACAACGATCAATATTGGTAAGATGACTTATTACAGCAGAAGCAGACAGGAGTTATGGACGAAGGGACTGACTTCCGGTCATATTCAGTATGTAAAGTCCTTGACGGCTGACTGTGATTTTGATACGATTCTTGCGAAAGTCTCTCAGGTAGGCGTTGCGTGTCACACCGGAAACCGTTCCTGCTTCTTTAACAATATCGTTCGCAAGGAGTATGTTGAGAAGAATCCACTCAAGGTTCTGGAGAGCGTTTATGACGTGATCAAGGAACGTAAGGAGCACCCGAAGGATGGTTCTTATACGAATGATCTCCTTGATAAGGGAATCGATAATATCCTTAAGAAGCTTGGTGAAGAATGCACAGAGATTGTGATTGCAGCGAAGAATCCGGAAGCAGAACAGATTAAGTATGAGATCTCGGATTTCCTGTACCACTGTATGATCCTTATGGTGGAAAAAGGCGTTACCTGGGAAGAGATCGCCAATGAACTTGCGCAAAGATAATTATTATATACTTTGCCAATATATTTACGAGGTATATCATGAGAAAACTAGCTTTAAGCGATGAAATTTTAATGCAGATTGAGAAGCCGGCACGATATATCGGTAATGAATTGAATTCCGTTGTAAAAGAAAACACATCGCAGATTCGTTTTGCGATGTGTTTTCCTGACGTTTATGAGATTGGTATGTCGCACCTTGGAATTCAGATCCTTTACGATATGTTCAACCGTCGCGAGGATACCTGGTGCGAGCGGGTGTATTCGCCGTGGCCGGATCTTCATAAAGTGATGAAAGAACAGAACATCCCACTTTTTGGACTTGAATCGCAGGAGCCGATTAAGACTTTTGATTTTATCGGAATCACACTTCAGTATGAGATGTGTTATACCAATATTCTGCAGATTTTGGATCTTGCGCAGATTCCACTCCGGGCAAAGGATCGTAAGGAAGAAGATCCAATCGTATTGGGAGGAGGTCCGTGTACGTATAATCCGGAGCCGATTGCGGACTTCTTTGATTGCTTTTATATTGGAGAAGGTGAGACGCAGTATGATACTTTTCTGAATTTATATAAGCAGATGAAAGAGGATGGCAGTTATACAAGACAGGCATTCCTGCATGAAGCATCCAAATTAGAGGGAATCTATGTACCGCAGCTTTACGAAGTGCAGTACAAAGAGAACGGAACCATTGCAGGGTTTACACCAATCTATGAGGATGTGCCGGCTACCGTTAAGAAACAGGTGGATATGGATCTGACGGGATCTGTTTATCCGGAGAAACCGGTTGTTCCGTTTATTAAGGCAACGCAGGATCGTGTTGTGCTTGAAATCCAGCGAGGCTGCATCCGTGGATGCCGTTTCTGCCAGGCGGGAATGATCTACCGGCCAAACCGTGAGAAGGATGTGGAACGCCTCAAAGAACTGGCACGCACTATGATTGCTGCGACCGGTCATGAGGAAATCTCTCTAAGTTCCTTAAGTTCTTCTGACTATTCGCAGCTGGAAGAGTTAATCAATTTCCTGATCGATGAGTGTGGAAAAAAGAAAATTAATATTTCCCTGCCGTCTCTGCGAATTGACGCTTTTTCGCTTGATATTATGCAGAAAGTTCAGGATATTAAGAAAAGCAGCCTGACTTTTGCCCCGGAGGCAGGTTCACAGAGGCTTCGAAATGTAATTAATAAGGGACTTACCATTGACAATATCCTGGATGGATCAAAACAGGCTTTTGAAGGTGGATGGAATAAGGTAAAGCTTTACTTTATGCTTGGACTTCCAACCGAGACGGAAGAAGATATGCGTGCAATTCCGGAACTTGCCAATGAGATCGCTGCATTGTATTACGACACAGTACCAAAGGAGAAGCGTAACGGCAAATGCCTGATTACAATCAGTACATCCTTCTTCGTTCCGAAGCCTTTTACGCCGTTTCAGTGGGCTACGATGCTTGATCCGGGTGATTATCTTGGACGCGCCAAGATTGTGAATGATCATGTTAAGGAACAGCTTAATCATAAAAGCATCCGTTACAACTGGCATGAAGCAGATGTTACTGTATTAGAGGGCGTACTCGCACGCGGGGATCGCAAGCTTTCTGATGCAATTGAATATGTGTATCAACACGGAGGGCTTTTTGATGCCTGGTCAGATTTCTTCAACTATGATCTGTGGCTTGAGGCATTTGCAGCCTGTGACATTGATATCGATTTCTATACAAAGCGTGTGCGCAGTGATGATGAGGTTTTCCCGTGGGATTTCATTGATGTCGGTGTATCCCGTGCATTTTTACTTCGAGAGTGGAAGACTGCTTTGACAGAGACGGTCACACCGAACTGCCGCATGCGTTGTTCCGGATGTGGTGCAAAACAGTACGGAGGAGGTGTCTGCTTTGAAAATAAGAATTAAATTCCGCAAGTGGGGTGTTATGAAATTCATCGGACATCTTGATATGATGCGTTATTTCCAGAAGGCAGTGCGTCGTGCGAATATTGATATCAAATATTCGGAAGGTTATTCGCCGCACCAGATCATGTCGTTTGCAGCGCCTCTTGGTGTTGGAATCACAAGTGATGGAGAATATTTTGATATTGAAGTGGAATCCACACGTTCTTCAAAGGAAAGTATTGAAGCATTTAATGCAACTATGGTGGATGGTGTTGAGGTAATCTCTTATGTGAAACTGCCGGATCATGCGAAGACTGCAATGTCAATTGTAGCTGCAGCGGATTATCAGTTATCCTATAAAGAAGGTTATGAGATTCCATATAATACCGCCAAGTGGCGCGAAGTGATCATGCGAGAATTTGTACAGGCAGAAAGCTTTAACATCATAAAGAAGACGAAGAAAAGCGAGCGGGAAGTTGACCTTAAGCCGCTTGTCTATGAAATTCGTGTTGATGAAGTTGATGGTGCGCCTGTGTTCTTTTTGAAAGTATCGACGGGAAGTGTTGATAACATTAAACCGGAACTAGTGCTTGCTTCTCTGTATGAAAGATGCCATCTTATTTATGATGAGAATGCAATTCAGATTCATCGATGCGAGGTTTATGCAAGAGATGAACAAGAGCAGCTGATTCCGCTCGATGCGATGGGAGAGGAAATAGTATAACGATGAACCGTCTGATCATTACCGAAATTGAACATAATCAAAAGAAATACTGTGCCTATCTTGTGGTGGACGAGAATCGAAAACTGTCAGATATACAGTTGTATGAGCCACAGGATGAGACACTTCTGGATCATATTTATGTTGGTTTCGTCGAAAAAATCGTGCCAAACATTCAGGCTGCTTTTGTCCGAATTGCAGGCGGACAGAAGTGCTATCTGCCGCTTAGCGATCTGAAAAGCCCGATTTATGCAAAAAAACAATCTGAGACAAAGCCTTTGTGTGAAGGTGACGAGATTCTTGTACAAGTAACAAGGGATGCGGTTAAAACGAAGGATCCGGTTGTCAGCACAAAACTTACGATCCATGGGCATTATTGTTTTCTTACAACGACAAACACGACGCTTGGTACATCAAAAAAAATTACCGGTACACGGGCAGACGAGCTTCTTACAATTGCTGAAAGTTGTTGCACGGATCATGAAGATACTGGATATGGTCTTGTGTTTCGAACAAATGCGGCTTCTATAGAAGAGCCGGCTTTGCGTGAAGATATCATTCGCGTACAAACGGTATTTAAACACTTAATGCAAACCGGAGTTCATGAGAAGGCAGGATCGCTTCTTTACCGCAATATTCCGGGATATCTGGCAAGACTAAAGGCACAGGATCTGGCGTCGATTGAGCGGATCTATACGGATTGTCCGGCAATCTATAGGGAAATCAATGACTATATGCCAAAACTTTGTCAGGACGGCTTGCTTAAATTCTATAAAGATGATGCGTTAAGCCTGTCGACACTTTATCATATTCGAGGGAATATGGATGAACTGTTAAATTCCAAGGTCTGGCTTCCTTCCGGGGCAAATATTATAATTGAGACTCTCGAGACTCTGACGGTAATTGATGTGAATAGTGGTAAGAATCAGTCGCGTAAAGAAGATACCATTTTAAGAATTAACCTTGAGGCTGCAAGAGAAATTGCACGTCAGCTTAAGCTACGCAATATTTCCGGCATGATCATTGTTGATTTTATTAACTTAAAATCTCAGGAACAGAAGGAAGAACTGATACGTTGTATCAGACAGGAATTAAAAAAGGATACTGTTCCGGCTCAGTTTATTGATATTACAAGACTTGGACTGGTAGAATTAACGCGAAAAAAAGTATATAAATCGTTGCGGGAAATTTTACAATAAATTTTAGATAAAAGTATTGACGACAAAGGACGAGTATGCTACTATACTCTAGTATGCCGCACAGTGAGGTAGAAGTTCTGTCTACTATATGCATTTTGCAGGGAAGCAGAACACCGTAACTGGCGAGTAATGATAAATAGGAGGTGCCATATGTACGCAATTATAGCAACAGGTGGTAAACAGTACAAAG